>Ga0265327_10000137_pt1 | contig 160704 bp, 135 predicted proteins | sample 41621metaG_FD_202089 | JGI IMG/M metagenome (GOLD analysis project Ga0265327, IMG submission 202089) | Rhizosphere microbial communities from Carex aquatilis grown in University of Washington, Seatle, WA, United States - 4-16-21 metaG | ecosystem: Host-associated > Plants > Roots >...
CACAGGATAAAGGACTATGAAATTTCAGGAGCCATTACTGCAATGAAAATCGAATGATATTCATTTCAATCTGCGGCAACTCCCGAACTGAGCACGGATAGTAGTGAACGAGTACGGTGTTCTGAAGGTAAGGACACCTTGGATGAGTCTGGATAGCCGATCCAATTAAAATAAAATGTATCAGGGAATCGCGCTCATAGATACAAACATAACCTGAAATCATTTTAATTCGACTGAAAAGCGGGTAATTGCGCCGAATTATCTTTTTTTCAATCTGCGACAGCATCCCCTGAATTTATTCGTTTTTAAGCATTGGGTAAGGAATTCTGAAATTAGAAGGAATAGCGCCTACCAATCAAGGTCCTCATCACCGGTATCGGTTCTTGGAGGTGTCATCTTTCGAAGCACACTTTTCTGCAATTGCCGGTCCCAGATCATTTGAGCGATCATCTGATCTGCATTAGGCTCATCGATCACCAATCCCAATCGATCTTCCGGGATATCGAGCCGGTACATCAATTGTATGAATGCCATGGGGTCTTTGGTGACCAGGGCACTGATCCGTTCCCGCAGCGCTTCAAGAATCGCTTCCTTGCTGTGTAGAACTGTTGGATCCAAGCCCCATTCCTGTATTATCACAGCCGCATCATCCATAAAATATTGTTTATCGCACAGCGCTTTTCAATAAAGCAATCACTAAGATACTATTCTATAAATCACCAGAATCTGCCAGTTTGAATCGCTTGAGTCAAACTATCGGGTCAATTTCAGAACCTTATCCGTAGTGAGATAGGCTCCCTTTAAATCACCAATGACCACCCTGTAAATCCCATCTGGATAACTGCTAAGATCGATTTGGTTGACATTTACAAAGCTTCCCAAAAGTTTACCTTCCATGCTGAACAGCATTACAGAAACGGGTATTGGAGCATCAATCGTTACAAAATCGCTGCTTGGATTTGGGAAGAGGTGAATATCGTTGCCGACATTCGTTCCATTGACCCCTACTCCTGTGAAACGATATGGCTCAGAGATCCCAGGGCATTTTAGGGCTGTCGTATCTGTTACTGCAACAGTAAATGAATCTCCACCAGATGGTATTGTAAATGTCCTGTTTGTTGCACCAGGGATCGCTACCCCATTCTTAAACCATTGATAACTGGAGAATTTCCCCGCATCCAGGGTACTGCCACTTGCTTTGATCTTTGGAACCGGATGTTGCGTTATCGTGATTACTGCAGGCGCTGGTGTTGTGGAAACGCAACCGATACCATCCGTAACCGTCATGGTATAAAACCCGCCCGTAAAGGTACTTAAGGTAGAAACCGCCCCGGATTGTAATGTAACCCCATAAAGCTTCCAGACATAATTTGAATAGCCAGGGACTGCCGAAAAATAAACGGTATCATTCTGGCAGACATTAATATATCCGGATGGGGTAATCGTCGGGTCGGGAGATGGATTTATCGTGACTGTTTTTGATGCTGAATTCATACAGCCATTGGCATTCGTACCGGTAACGGTGTAGGTGGTGGTTACTCCTGGCGTGGCCGTTACGATGGTGCCGCTTGTAGCACTTAATCCAGTGGACGGTGTCCAGGAATAGCTAAGCGCCCCGGTGCCCGTCAGATTCGCACTATTTCCACTACACAGGACGATAGCCGTAGGCGGCGAAATTCCTACTGTTGGAAGTCCGTTGACCGTAACTGTTTTGGTGGTAGAATTCACACACCCATTTGCATCAGTTCCTGTAACTGTATAGGTACTGGTGCTGGCAGGATTCGCAATGGTAGTAGCTGTTGTCGAAGAACTCAATCCTGTTACAGGCGTCCATATATAGGTGGAAGCACCGCTTGCTGTAAGAGTTACCCCGGTACCAGCACAAATAGCTGTGGCAATAAGTGGACTTACATTGATGACAGGCAGCGGATTTACTGAAACGGTTTTGTTAGCTGTATTCGTGCATCCGAATGCGTCTGTTCCAGTAACCGTATAAATTGTACTCCCTGCAGGTGTAGCCGTGACGCTTGCTGCAGTGCCGGAACTCAGGCTCCCGGAAGGTGACCAGGAATAGCTAATACCCCCGCTTGCTGTGAACGTGGAACTTGATCCGGCACAGATCACGGATGGGGCGGCGGGACTTACACTGATAGCTGGGAGATTATGGACGAGGATCTGTCTTGATGCGGTATTCACACAACCATTCAAATCCGTGCCAGTCACCGTATAGGTAACATTGGTGGTAGCTGATGAAATCACCGTAGCTCCGGTTGTAGGTACCAGGCTGGTGGTGGGTGACCAGGAATAGGAAGTCGCACCATTGGCCGTTAAATTAACCGTTGATCCGATACACAGATTGATCGGATTTGAAGTCGGTGTAAGCGTTACCGTCGGCACGGCATTAACTGTAATGTTCTTCGTGGCAGTTGCAGCGCAACCATTCGCATCCGTACCGGTAACCGTATAGGAGGTAGTTGTCGAGGGTGAAGCCGTCACAATAGCGGCTGTGCCTGAACTCAAACCCGCTGTTGGTGTCCAGCTATAGGAACTTGCACCGCTTGCCGTCAATGTGACACTATTCCCAACGCAGATGGAGGTGGCAGTAGCAGGCAAAACCGAAACAGTCGGAGTTGGATTCACATTGATGAGCTTTGAGGAGGTTCCGGTACATCCATTCGCATCGGTGCCGGTAGCGATATAGGTGGTACTTGTTCCTGGTGTTGCCGTAACGCTAGCGCCGGTTGTGGCACTCAGACCCAGTGCCGGAGTCCAACTATAGGTACTAGCACCAATTGCAGTTATCGTTACACTATTGCCACTACAAATGGTGGTCAATGTTGAGGGACTAATACTAATGGTTGGAAGCGGATTTACGATAACCTGTTTGGTAGTCGTATTAACACAGCCATTCGCATCTGTACCAGTAATGGAGTAGGTAGCCGTGGCTGCAGGACTTGCATTTACGGTTGCGCCGGTGACCCCACTGAGACCTGAAGCAGGTGACCACGCATAGGTGCTGGCACCGGAGGCTGTCAGGGCCACACCACTTCCAATGCAAATAGAGGTGCTTGTTGCCGGAGTAATACTAATTGCCGGCAATGGATTTATAGTAATAAGCTTGGTTGTTGCATTGGAGCATCCATTTGCATCAGTGCCAGTTAATGTATAAGTAGTGGTGGAAGTTGGAGAAGCAATTACTACAGCCCCTGTTGAGGCGCTCAATGAGCCGGATGGAGACCATAAATAGGTGGAGGCGCCACTTGCAGTCAATGTCGCGCTCTGTCCGGTACAAAAAACAGTGGCGGCAGAAGGACTCACTGACACTGTTGGTGCAGGTAACACTGTAATAGTTTTAGTAATCGTGCCGGTACATCCGACAGCATCTGAACCAGAGATCGTGTAGGTGGTCGTGGTGGTAGGAGCTGCTGTTACGGAGCTACCGGTTGTGGCAGAAAGTCCGGTGGCGGGGGTCCATAAAAAACCAGTTGCGGTTCCGCTTGATACAGAAAGCAGCACATTGCTCCCATTACAAATGGAGGTAGCGGTGGATGGCGAAATGCTTAATACAGGGAGTGGGTTTACGGATATCAGTTTGGTGGCAGTATTTACACAACCATTTGCATCGGTACCGCTTACCGTATAAGTGATCGAACTCAAAGGGGAGGCTGTAACAGAAGCACCTGTTGTGGCACTTAGGCCGGTAGCTGGTGACCATGCATAGGAAATAGCCCCGTTGGCTGTAAGCAGACTGCTTCCTGTGCTGGCACAGAAGGTAATGGCGCTAGTGGGGCTTACGCCGATCGTCGGTAATGGATTTACAGAGACTATTTTGGACGCTGAATTGGTACAACCATTTGCATCCGTTCCGATCACAGTATAGGTACTTGTAGACGATGGAGAAGCCGTAACCGTCGAACCAGTGGTGGCACTCAAACCTGCAGTAGGCGACCAGGAATAAGTTGTGGCACCGTTGGCGGTTAGTGAAGCACTTCCCCCTGCGCAAAATGCTATTGCGGTTGATGGTGAAACAGAAATGGTCGGAGGTGGAATAACCGTTACAATTTTGGTATCTGCATTTGTACATCCATTAGCATCGGTACCGGTCACCGTATAAGTGGTGGTACCACTGGGCGTGGCAGTCACTGTGGTCCCAGTAGATGCACTCAGGCTGGAGCCTGGTGACCAGGTATAGGTAACGCCACCTGTTCCTGTGAGTGCTGCACCGGAACCGCTACATACAGCTATAGGGGTGGAAGGTGTAATAGCAATGACCGGCAAGGCATTCACAATTACATTAAGCGTTGCCCGGGGGCTCTCACAAGCGCCCAGCGCTACGGAAGAAGTTTGACTGACATAATAATTTGATGACCCTACCGCAGATGGAGTAACAACTGGAGCGCTTGTGGCCCCTGTACCCAGGGTAGCAGTATTGTACCATAAAAGATTGGAGCCTGTTGCAGAAAGGGTTGCGGCGGCAGCGTTCAGACAAAGGTTTAGTGGTGAAGAAACAGATGGAGCGGCAGGTAATGCATTCACCGTAACTGTTATCGGGGCTCTTGGGCTTTCACAGCCTCCAGCGGCAGGTGCCAGGGATTGAGTTACATAATAATTAGTTGATCCGGCAGTGCCTGTTGTCGGTGTGATGGCTGATGTACCGATCCCCCCCGTTGATCCGGTATACCATAACAAATTGGTTCCTGTAGCGGTCAAGGCAGTTGCAGACACATTCTGACAATAAACAACCGGTGAACTTACCGTAGGTGCTGCCGGAGGGGCATTTACCGTCATGGTGATGGACTGCTGCACTGGTGTTGTGCTGGCACAGGGATAATTGCTGGTCATGGAACAGCTTACAACATCTCCGTTAAGGGGCATATAGCTGTATGTAGGCGAATTGGTACCGACCACAATTGAATTCACCTTCCATTGATAAACTGGCGCTGTGCCGGGGAAGGTTGGCGTCGCCGTAAATGTCACGGATGTACCAGTACAAGTAACAGCACCTACCGAAGAAGAAAGACTCAGTAACGGTGTTGTAGTTATTGGGGAAATAACTTTACCGGTATCCCAATTCGATGCGCTGGAGGCTGCTAATGAAAAGCTTTTTAATATCCCATCATTCGAAAACCCGGAATAATCGGTAGCAATATTATTACTGGCATTCGCCGCATTTGGCACTCCTTCATTCAGCTTGTAATAGGCTACCAGACCAGTCTGCGCGCCGCAATAGGATTGGGTATCGGCGGTGAATTGCGCCAGCGTCCGTGCATAATTGTAGACCCTGACTTCATCGATGACGCCTTTGAAGAAATTGATCGTATCACAGCGAACACCGATCCGGAAAGGAATTATTGACAGCGTGTTCATCGACACGGTAAAGTTTCCGCTTGTCTCGACACTATTATCCAGTAACAAGGTCACCTTATTGGTAGCAGTCGGATCATAGACTGCTCCCACATGATGCCATACATTATTGTTCAGAGAGGTAGTGCCTGAAATACCGGAACCGCCGATTTCAACACGGAGTGTTTTCCCATTAATCAGGTTGAAGGTGAATCGCGAACCATTGGGTGAAAGAACGCCCATATCACAGATCACCATTTGGGTGGTTCCAAGGTTGGGCGTTTTGATCCATGCCTCAACGGTTCGGGCATTAGATCCAGTGATTCCTGAAAAGCTCGTCCGGACCATTTGGGAAGAATCGAATCGTAAGGCAACTTGCGCGGATGCTGAAAGCTGCACGAAGCACGTAAGCAGCGCCAAAAGAAATATCGATTTAGATTCCTTACTAAATATCGACAAGAGGGTCATAGTACAGTTGGTTAATAATTAATTCAAGACCAGCAGCAACAAAGGTAATAGCTTGACGACTAGCAGGTTTATCAAAATTGATTGACGCATGTGTAAGCCACTGCCTTTCAATGAAAGGGAAGGAATAGGATGTTATAGTTGGGATTAAATTTTCGGGAAGTTGGAACCTTGATAATATACTTACCAATCACTCTCAACTCCCATTATTTCAACCTTTGGTTACCGATTAATGATAACTCCACTGGTAGGTTGTATAATTATGGAAATCATTATAGAAAAGCACATAACCATAATGATTAAAGATGGAATAGAAAAAGAGAAACTCATCCTTTCCATCTATATCAAAATCAGCATGATCCAGTAATTGCATATCCCCAAAAAAAGTTGAAACGGTACCATCATGACGGATCACACAAAATACATCCGGCATTTTACCATTATCCTCTCGAAATGCCGTCATACTAAAAGCTGCTCCGACTGTCGTTGGATCTAGACATCCTGCTGAGACAATTGCCAGTTTATCGCCAATATTGGAATTCAATACTATTTCTACTGAATCCATACAGGGGAAATCTATTGGTTGCCGTCGAAACTTATTTTTTCTGGCATTAAGGGAATCCTGTACTTGTAATAGTTCTTCTCTAGTTAATTTTCCAATATTCAACGAATTGCACCTTTTCACACCTGGCAAGGATGAGACAAATAAGTAATTAGTGATATCATTCTCTTCAAAAATGTGGTACGAATTACGGAGCCTCATCAATTTGGGTATATTTCCGATACAGGAGTAAAGACCGTGACATTGATCCAAATATTTGATTGAATCAATAACTATAGGCTTTGTTAACAGTCTGCCTTTAATGCATTTATGTTTACTCCCAATCCCCAGTTCATAATAAGAACAAACCTGCTTAATGCTATCTGGCTCAAATGTAAACCATTCGCTCCCGAGCTTATAAAATAGTGGCCGTAGGTAATTGCGGTATTTTGCGGTTCCTTCAATCCAGCCGCCTGGAGACATTTGTTGTTGAAGAAAATTATTCCGCTCAATTACTGCAATCTTCGCGCAAGGCAATTCCTGCGCTAAACCTACTTGTGTAACTAACAATAAAAACCATAAAGTGATTAATTTCATTGGTTTTCATTTTTAAAAGCTATAGCAAATCAAAAGGCATGGCACAAGCCTTAAGGACCATGTCCTTCACACTTGATATTGGAATCCGCTCCTGAGTCATGGTATCGCGGTAACGGACCGTCACAGTTTTATCTTCCAGCGACTGATGGTCGATTGTTACACAAAATGGCGTACCGATCGCATCCTGACGGCGATAGCGTTTTCCAATGGCGTCTTTTTCTTCATAGAAGCAGGCAAAATGGGGCATGCATTCTTTCATCAGTCCACGGGCCAGTTCCGGAAGCCCGTCCTTCTTCGTTAGCGGTAAAATGGCCAGTTTCAATGGTGCCAGGAAGGCCGGGAGATGCATTACCACCCGGTCATCTTTCTTCTCCTCAGTACTCAAATCTTCGACTTCATAGGATTCACTCACCACCATCAGAAAGGCACGATCCAGGCCGATACTGGTTTCCACAACGTAAGGGATATAGTTCCCGTAGGCCTTTCCGGTTTCGGGATCGATATCATTATCGAAATACTGCAGCTTTTTATTGCTGAATTGCTGATGCTGGGTCAGGTCAAAATCGGTACGGCTATGAATCCCTTCCACTTCTTTGAATCCGATCGGGAAATCATACTCGATATCGCAGGCGGCATCGGCATAGTGCGCCAGTTTCGCATGGTCATGAAAACGGTATTCACCGGAAGGAATTCCAAGGCTCAGGTGCCAGCGCATACGGGCAGCTTTCCAGGTATCATACCACTGCTTTTGGGTACCAGGGCGAACGAAAAATTGCATTTCCATCTGCTCAAATTCGCGCATACGAAAGATGAACTGGCGGGCCACGATCTCATTCCGGAAGGCTTTGCCTGTCTGGGCAATACCGAATGGAATCTTCATTCTTCCGGTCTTTTGCACATTCAGGAAGTTCACGAAGATGCCTTGAGCTGTTTCAGGCCTCAGATAAACGCCATTATCCTCCCCATCTTCTGCTGCAACAGCACCAAATTCGGTACGGAACATCAAATTAAACTGCCGGACATCGGTCCAGTTGCAGGTATTGCTGATCGAACAGGGGATTTTATGGTCCTCGATCAGTTTTTTCAGTCCGGCAAAATCATCATCAGACAGGAGGGCATCCATCTGGCTCAGTAGTTTTCCACTTTCATCTTCGGAAAGCGTTGCAACAAAGCTTTCGATAAGATGATCGACCCGGTAGCGTTTGTTGCTATCCTTGTTATCGATCATAGGGTCACTAAAATTGTCGACATGTCCACTAGCTTTCCAAACGGTGGGGTGCATAAAAATGGCGGCATCGATGCCCACGATATTCTCATGCATCTGTGTCATGCTAAGCCACCAGTAATCCCGGATATTTTTCTTGAGCTGGGCCCCGAATTGCCCATAGTCATAAACAGCACTTAAACCATCATAGATCTCAGAGGAAGGGAAAATAAAACCATATTCTTTACAGTGGCCGATAATTGCCTGTAGGTCGCGTGTCTTTGCCATAATAAGGGCGCAAAGATAGGCGTGGAAGGAATCAGGAATGGATGCTTGGTGACGTACGCCGTAAGGGCTCTTGAAGCCGGATAGAAAAAGGGGGGTATATGCAACAAGTCGATTTGAACGTTATATTTAAACAAACAAATGCTAGACTATGCTTATAAGAATTGCAATTGCCTGTGTACTCAGTATGACGATGGTAGTGGGCAAACCGTTACAAGCCTTAGCTCAGAAGGACAAGATCGAAGGGGAATGGTATAATGAGGAAAAAACCTCCAAGATCCTGATTTATAAAGCTGTTGATGGGTATTTCTGGGGAAAGATCATTTGGTTACAAGAACCCATTCGATATGGGAAACCGCGTGTCGATGAGTTCAATCCGAATGACAAGCTAAAGAATCGTCCATTGATAAATCTTCCGGTATTGATCCGCTTTACGAAGACGGATGAAAATACGTATGATGGTGGCAAGATCTACGATGCGAAGAGTGGAAAGACGTATAAAAGCACCATTACGTATCGTTCCGATAAGGAATTAGGCATCCGTGGGTATATAGGTATAAGCCTGATTGGGAGGACCACAACCTTTACCAGGGCTGACTGAGGTATTTAAAGGTGGGGTAAGAATCACCGAATTCTTATATCATAAAGAAATTGTTTTTGCCAATTCGCAGAGGTCCTTATCTTTGCCGTCCTTTCGGAGTAGGTAACGTGTTAGGCCAGCCTACAAAATGAAGGAAATAACGGTGAGGTGGGAGAGTGGCCGAATCCAGTAGTTTGCTAAACTGCCGTACGCCTAAAGTGTACCGAGGGTTCGAATCCCTCCCTCACCGCCAGAGTTTAAGTTAGGGAAGTAGCGCAGTCCGGTAGCGCACCTGGTTTGGGACCAGGGGGTCGCAGGTTCGAACCCTGTCTTCCCTACATCGTCCGCCATAGCTGAAAAGCGACGGAAGGACATCGTCCGCCATAGCTGAAAAGCGATGGCAGACATCGCCCGCCATAGCTGAAAAGCGACGGCGGGCTTTTTTTATGCCCTTATAATACCTATGCTTTCTGTGACGTTTGTAAGACACCAAGTATTAAATCGGCAGTTCGCTTGAAGTAGCCACGCGATTATGTTGGATCGACTCTTTAAATAAACCCTCCAACGACATTCAGCTACCTTGTACAAACATTATTTTTTCCATGACTTTTGACGACCTTAATTTGAATCAACCGCTTCTTAGCGCACTTACCGATCTCGGTTTTACTACCCCAACCACGATACAGCATAAAGCATTTTCAGTTGCCATGTCTGGCAGGGACGTATGCGGCATTGCACAAACAGGTACCGGTAAGACTTTCGCCTATTTGTTGCCGATCCTTCGCCAATGGAAGTTTTTAAAGGAAAAAACGCCCAGTACTTTAATCGTCGTACCAACACGTGAACTGGTCGTACAGGTGGTTGAAGCAGTTCATAAGTTATCAGCCTATCAATCGGTCCAGGTGGCTGGCGCCTTTGGAGGGGTGAATATAAAACCGCAGGCTGCTGAGATAAGCCAGGGCGTGGATATCGTCGTTGGCACCCCAGGCCGCCTGCTGGACCTGATCCTGCAGGGTTCATTCAAAACTAAAAACATCAAGAAACTGGTTATTGATGAAATGGACGAATTATTGAACCTCGGGTTTCGTACACAATTGCAACGCGTTATTGATTTGCTGCCTGCTAAACGACAAAACCTCCTGTTCTCAGCCACCATCACTGAGGAAGTAGAAGCTGTTCTGGATATCTACTTTAATGAGCCGGTACGAATTGAAGCTGCACCAACCGGAACTCCCCTGGAACATATTGAGCAATCAGCGTATAAGGTGCCAAATCTGAATACCAAGATCAACCTTCTGAAATTATTGCTGAAAGGTGATGAAAGCATGAGTAAGGTGCTGGTTTTTGTGGCCACAAAAAGCCTGGCAGATCAACTTTATAGTCAGGTCGCAGAAGACTTTATAGATCAGGTTGGCGTCATCCACTCTAATAAAGAGCAAAATCATCGCTTCAATACCATCAAAAAATTTAAAGATGGCTCATACCGTTTCATCATCGCGACAGATATTATTGCACGAGGTATCGATGTTTCAGAAGTTACGCACGTAATTAATTTCGATCTTCCGGAAGTCCCCGAACATTATATCCACCGGATAGGCCGCACCGGCAGGGCCGACAAACCTGGTATTGCTATCTCTTTTGTTACGGAACGGGAGGCGGAACGACAGGAAAAAATCGAAAGCCTGATGAATTACAAGATTCCGGCAGTGCCCTTACCTGAAGCGCTGGAACTATCGGATGTTTTAACGGCGGATGAAATGCAGAAAACGAAGGTGAAAAACATCGAGGTTCGGCAGCCGGATACAACAGAACGTGGTGCATCCTTTCATGAAAAATCTGCCAAGAATTCAAAACCTCCGGTAAAAAAAGAGCGGTACAGTACCATAATGATGAAGAAGTACGGCAAGCCAAAGAAGCGTGCACCAAAGAAAAAGTAATGGATTCCCGAATTTAGCTTAGGCATTTCAATGCAATGTGGCTTCTTGGATAGTTTTAAATTTTCCACTGACTTACAGTTTCATAATAGCGCAAAACGCGAATCACGGCCAATGCGGCTTTATATCATTGGAAAAACATGGATAAAGTAAGAACTTAGTAGGAATAAAACCGTTTTTATGACGACCGTTAAACTAGTGACCTATGCCATGCTTGGTGTAATTGCCGGTCTCCTTATAGAAAACAAAAGCCTTAGATTACGGCGGAAAGCCCAATTAAAATTGGCGGCAATGAAGAAGCGTATGCACGAGGATTGAGTGCAATTCAGCTTCTGGCTTTTTCTTTTTGGACGCTCATTCTGGATACGATATTGAAGGGAATTGTCGGCCACAATCAGCCGGAGTTAGCTAAGCTAAAGACTTCCCGAACGATCGCTTCCATGGAAATTATTCCAATTGAGACAACGATATACCTAAAATCTGAGCAGCCCAATCCGCCCCTTTCCACTCCCAAAAATGACAAGCTTCTTGTCCGGAGTTAGCATACAGACATTAAAGTCAATGCCCGAAATACGTTTCCAATTATCGGCCCCTCTGCATATATCCACCCCATTTGACCCACAGGCGATCAGCTTTTTGCCATTAATGATCCGGATGCAACTTCGGTAACCGCTGGGCGGAGCTTTTCCAGAAACCTGCCAGCTTTTACCCTGATCTTCCGTCCACACAAAATTGTCCTTCTGTAGTTCTGGTTCTTTATAATCACCCCCAACACAATAAAATGCCTTCCCCCCATCAGTAGCCATGGAAAACGCACCCGTACTTTCCATGCCTTTAAGAATAGGAAGTGGGAAAACCTTATTGGGCGCACCATTCCAGCCAATCAGGTAAAGATTGGATGCCAATCCACCGGATATAAATGCATAATCAAACGCCTTACTTTTAAGCATAAAAATGTTGGTGCCGCTTGCCGAAAAAACGGCTTCTCCATCTTTTGCCCGGACTAAACTTTCTGATTTTTCCTGGGTCCAGGTCTCCCCTGCATCCTGTGTGCGAATCACAAAAAATGCCTTTTTCCCAGAGCTATCAGGAATCGGATCCCCAATGCAAATACCTTCCCGTTCATTCCTGAAATCTATCGCATCCAGGAACATTCCAGTCTGTTGTTTGGCAAAAACAAGCTCCCAACTCCGGCCCCCATCCTTTGTCTTCAGGATATTTGCAGGATTATCAATACCCATAATTATAGCCGTAAGCGAATCAAAAGCATGGATATCGCGAAAGTCCGTTTTTTCATAACCAGGCACAATCATCCAGAAAAAGCTTTTGCCGCCATTAGTCGATTTTGCGACATGTCCATTACTGCCACTCAGCCAAATAACATTATTCGAGGGAATGCTCATTCCACGAATGCTGCAATCCTGACCGGAATCAATCATCACAATTGCACAGCCCTTCTTCTGTGCATGGATCGTCAGGCAACAGATCAGAAAAAGCAGTAGCAGCGAGCATTTCATGAATTTTAAGCAATTTGAATTCAGGCTGCGACCTGGTTTTTGAAAACCAATATAGGATTGTTTACCTAAATTTCAGCTTCCATGGCACTTAGACCAATAAGAGACGAAGAACGGATATTGATTGAGCATCTGCTCCATTTGCGAAAGGACGCAAAACGATATCAGATACCCGGAGAAGTGGAAAATGTGGGGGAAGGCGCCATTCAGTTGTCGCCAAGGGGAGATCATGCCGCTGATCTTGTAGAAGCTGAATATAAGGACACCGATGGACGACAGGTTCTCATCACCTTATCCGCAAATCAGTTCGATGAGCTCTACGACCTGGACATCTGGAAGACCGATTTTAGTTCTTTACAGCAATATCCCCTACCTGCTAAGGTGAAGCTTTTGAGCTAGGTTGTTAAATTTTAGAGGATTATTAGCCATCCTGATTCGGACAAAGAAACAAAGGGTGGCAGATGAAAAAATGCGACGGAATGATCTATTCTCCTGGGTTCCATATTGTTACCCCCTAACCCACCGAAACAACCCATGCGCTGACTATTATACCTGATTATCACACTCTTAATTGCATTTCCTGCATCCGCCAAACGAAAAAGCCATTTCTCTTTCGATACCAGTATTGCGTTCCTGCATCCTTCCAATTACAGCCAAATCAAGGTAAAGATCGATGCAGAAACTGGAAAACTAATCCGGGTTCAGCGCAGCCTTTATCCGGCAGGGAGATAGTAATTCTTGATTTTAAATTGTTCCACCGAAGAGGTAACGGCAATCCAGAAAATCCTTAAATCCTGATAATCCAGATTCAAACAATGGATTGTATATTGTCAATACAAACCACTATCATGCAAAATCCTCTCATACTCATTCATGGTTACTCCGATGTCGGACAAAGCTTCGTGACCTGGAAAGACAAACTCATTGCTAAGGGAATTTACACTTCCAAAGACATTCAGATCTGCAGTTACAAATCCCTGACCAATGAAGTCACGATCAAGGATATTGCAGAAGGCTTTGACCGTGCACTGCGGATGAATACCAATATTGATCCGGATCAACCCTTTGATGCGATCGTTCATTCTACCGGAATGCTGGTCTTGCGGTCCTGGTTGACCCGTTTTGGTCGCCATGAGCGCTTAAAAAGGCTCATCGGTATTGCGCCAGCATCTTGGGGCTCTCCTCTTGCCCATAAAGGACGCAGTTGGATTGGAGCCATTTTTAAAGGCAACAAAGAATTGGGTCCGGACTTTCTAGAGGCTGGTGACCTGGTTTTGGATGGCCTTGAATTAGGAAGTGCATTCACCTGGGATTTGGCCCATAAGGACCTCTTAGGGCCTGAAATCTTTTATGGTCCGACAGACAAAACCCCCTACCTGTTTACATTTATTGGTGACACACCCTATACTGGACTGAAGGGAGCTGTTACGGCAAGTCCGGGAACAGACGGTACGGTGCGATGGTCAGGCTGCTCCCTTAACTCCAGAAAGATCTTCCTGGATTTTAACACGCCCCCAAAGGATCCTGCCGGTATCAAAATCACCAATTGGCTGAGTGATGATCGTACGAATCTTTCTATGCCCTTTTTACCGATGAAAGGGCTCAATCATGGAACGATTCTGCTAAATCCTTCGGATGATTTGGTCGACATGGTCGCTGATGCATTGCAGGTAGACACGATCGACAGTTATGAGGCTTGGGTAAAAATGGCCCTTTCCAAAACCGCTGATACGCTTAGCAATATGGACAAATGGCAACAGTTTGTGATCCGGGCGTTAGATGAACGGGGGGACTCGATTGACGATTTCAATTTACAATTGTATAAGAAAGATGGGCCTGATAATGAATTCACTCCGGTTCCAATGGATGTTCATACGTATGCTGCGGATAATAGCCTCCGGTGTTTTCATTTAAACCTGGATAATATCGGGTATGCCGGCACCGAAAATCTTCGAATGGAATTTACGGCTTCATCTGGCACTAAACTCTTCGGCTTTTTCGATTATTTGGATCCAAATAGTACTGTAGAGCCACCGGATGGATTGCCAACGCTTACAATGGATCTGACCCCTTTGCTTGGTGATGAGGATATTCGGTTTTTCTACCCGTTCACCACCACTCTGATCGAAATCATTCTTAACCGGGAACCAATGCCGGTAAGAAGCCAGAATAATCTGACCCAGTTCCTGGATCTCTAAGCTGGATTCCGGCAGCTGCACTATGACGCATTAGGTAGTGATTGGTTCTCACGGCGACGCGAAGATGCTACGGGAAGCGATTAGTTCTCGCGGCGGCGCTAAGGTGCAACGGGAAGCGGTTGGTTCTCGTTGCGACGCAAAGGCGCAACGCAAGAGATTGGTTTCGCGGCAATTTAGTTGCTTATCGGTTTTGTGCATCAAGGTAATCTGGTGGTTTCTCATCGCCGCGTCACTGCACCACTGCGAGAAAACCTAGAAGTTGGTCCGTGGTTGCTTTTTAGGAAGTGTAGGGCCTTTGTGTTTTTTCTTTGCTGCGGGTCGAACAAGACTTCCCTTAATACTCAATTCGAACGTTCCCAGCTCCGGATTATTATTCGTGGCATTCGAGCTGATCCAGATCAATCTGTAAAAGGGGCCATCCTGATCTACTGGCAAATGCACCTGAATGACACCGCTTTCGCCCGGCATAATTGCCTTCCGCTCCCATTGAACATGGAGGCATTCACAACTCGTCGCAATACTCTGGATCATTAAGGCACTGGAGCCGGCATTGGTGAATGTAAAGCCATAGTCAAGCACCGTATCTTTTGGGAATGCCCCAAAGTCATGAATGGTTTCCATAAACGCAAATTTCGGCCCTGCAGGGGTATCTGGCATTGTCTGTGCACTGACTTGACAGCTTGGACCTAAATAGCAAAAAGCGATAAGAATTGGGAGGAGAAAAGATTTCATTGCTTATTAAGACGGGAATAGTTACGCTGAGGATAGTTATGCCTTCATTTGAGCCATAGCAGCCGTTTTCAAACGGTACTGATTCAAAAATGCCTCCATTTCATCAAGATTATAGCTACTCAGATTATTAACAGGTTTCAGTCCGGCTTTTTGGGCAGCCAACACACCATAACGAATATCCCTGAATCCTTTTACAGAATGCGCATCCGGATTGATTGAGATCAATACTCCTTTTTCCAAGGCATATTCAATCCAGCGCCAATCCATATCTAATCGGCGTGGATTAGCATTCAGCTCAATAACTACCTGATTCCTGGCACAGGCATCAATGATTGCCTTATGGTCCACCGGATAACCTTTCCGGCTCAATAACAATCTACCGGTCATGTGGCCGAGGATCGTTGTATAGGGATTCTCAATGGCCTTCATTATGCGATCCATCGCTTTTTCCTGGGTCATGTTCAGATTGCTATGGACCGAAGTAATCACCAGGTCTAGGCTTCCCAATACTTCCGGAGTATAATCCAGGGTTCCATCATTCAGGATATCGACTTCGATGCTCTGGAATATTTTGAAAGGGCTGAACTTCCTATTAAGGGTTTCAATTTCCGCTCGTTGCGCAAAAATCTGATCCGGTTTTAATCCGTCTGCATATTGTGCCGCCTGACTGTGATCTGAAATGACCAGGTATTCAAATCGGGATGCAATGGCTGCTGTGGCCATTTCTTCCAGGTTGGCAGCACCATCGCTCCAGGTAGAATGACTGTGGATGATGCCTTTAATATCTTCCACCTGGATGATGGCTGGCATTGGCTCCTTAGCCGCCGTAATCAGGATTTCGGGCGCTTCCCTCAAAAAAGGGGGGATAAAAGTCAGTTTATTTTGTGTAAAAATATCCTCCTCCGAATCGATCACTTCAGGTATGGAATACGATGTTTTAAAGGCATTCGTGAATTCCTGCGAACCTGTCCGAATGAAGAGCTCTTTGTAGAAATCGTCTGCCTGTGCACTATAAAAACGCAGATGGGGTAGTCCCTCGATCTGAATTCCCAATACTCCAGGAACGGAGGCGTCTATTACGGCATTTGCATTTTCATGGTAGGTGATCATGAGTTGATTCAATGGCGTATCTGTGACCATTTCGATCCCATCCAGGATCTCCATTTGTCGCCGTAAATCGCCACAGATTTCAAAGCGAAATCCTGGGAAGGACGACCGGAGTGAGCCGACAAGTTGAGCTGCATCCTCAGATATATGCGCCAGCAGGTGCAGGCCCTGATTAGCTCGGAAAAAAGTAATCCCGTCCAGGATGCTCTGCTGGGTTTTAGCTCCAAAGCCTTTCAATGCCACCAGGCGGTTTTCTGTACAAGCGTATTCCAGTTCTCCTACATTTTCGATGCCTAATTCTTTCCAAACTGCATGGATCTTTTTAGGGCCAAGACCTTTAATAGACAGCATTTCCAGAATTCCGGCAGGTGTTTTGGCAAGTATTTTCTGAAGCGCATCCATCGTTCCGGTCCGGATCAGCTCCAGGATCTTTTCACCAGTACTTTGCCCAATCCCTTTCTGACTGAAAAGTGTAGCGTCACTCATACCCGAGACCTCCGAACCAAGGTGATCTATTGTATATGCTGCTATACTGTAGCTTTTCGATTTAAACGAATTCTCTCCATGGATGTCATAGAGTTTGGCAAGCAATGCGAACTGGTCTGCAATGGCTGAATTGGTCATAAACTGATTTGGACAGAAACTAATATAGGAAATGGCATTTCCTGATTCTAGCAGTGAATACAGTATTAATCTTAGTTCTGGCTGACAGGTTGCTGGACCTCATGAATCCAGCCCATTACCTTATCCAGTTGTTCTTCACGGCTTATCCCGGTATTATCCAGCAGCGTGGCGTCATCTGATTTGCGAAGCGGGCTTTCTTCCCGGTTGGAATCGATATAATCCCGTAACTCAAGATTCGTCCGCACTTCATCCAGTGAGATCGTTGGATCGGTCTCGTATAGCTCTTCGAACCGGCGCATCACACGGATGGCGGGATCAGCAGTCATGAAAATTTTCAGTTCTGCATCCGGGAATACAACGGTTCCAATATCCCTTCCGTCCATGACAATCCCTTTGCCCTTTCCCATTTTCTGTTGTTGTGCCACTGCGAACTGCCGGACTTCCCGAATGGCTGCCACCTCGCTCACCTTTTCTGCAACGATCATATCCCGGATTGGCCGACTAACATTTTCATCATTCAGGTATATTTCACTGGCTCCGCTATGTTCATTTAACTCAAAGGAAAGATGGACGTTTTTCAGCGCCTCAATTACAGCGACATGATCATTCGTATCTATGTTCTCCCGCAGGAAATAAAGGGTGATTGCCCGGTACATGGCACCACTGTCAATGTAGCGATAGCCTATAGCCGCAGCTAACTGACGGGCCAAAGTACTTTTCCCACAGGATGAATAGCCATCGATAGCAACAATAATTTTACGCTTTCCCATACACCTTAGTTTGTTCAAATTTCGGTTGAATTAAGGGAAGAATACAATTGGAATTTACACGCCTTGTAGTTAACAGTCTGGTTTTGAAAATGGATGCACCACATCACGTATTATTTTGAAGGATCCTTGCGTCTTTTCTCTGCAAGAAGAAGAATATTAACCCGGGAGCTATTTATCGATCCTTAAATAGTAATTCAATATAATCCCTAATCAGGGGATTGGAAATCCAGTCGTGACTAGACGGGGTCTAGCCACAACCTTCTACTTTTTATCTAATGTACCTGTTGTTTAAAGTACCTACCAATGGCGTGAACATCCGAAAATCAACTTTATACTTTTGTCTTTCGACTTTCTACTAGTAAAAGTGATTTCCTTTTCAAACAGCCTCTTTTCAATTTTACTTAAAAAGTTTACCGGACAACAATAATTATTTACCTAAAATTCATTAAAATGAAAATTGTCAAAGTGACTTACACGACCCGGAGTGAATATGCTGAACAGAACCAGCGAAACATCAAACAAGTGATGAGTGATCTACGAACCCTCAATCATCCAGGTATCAATTACAATAGTTGTCGCTGCGCTGATGGAAAGACCTTTATTCATACGGCATTTTATAGGTCGGAGGAAGACCAGAAAATTTTGAATGATTTGCCATCGTTTAAAAATTTCCAGGAACAATTAAAGTCAAGTGGGCCGGAGGTTTCACTCAAGCAGGAATTGCTGACACTGATAGATTCCTGCTGCAAAATATTCCACTAGGTTATTAGCTGCGCCAGACAATACTTAGTGCTTACTGTTAAACTCAAAGATCAGCAAATTTTTTACGGTGAAGGGTTCGCTCAGCGACAAGGGGGGCCATCTTCAAATTTTCAAATCGCCTCCCTTGGCCGCCGTAGTGCAAAGCACGAAGGAGGCCCCCATTACCAAATCACCAAATTAATATCCGCTCCCTTCAACTTCGCTCAGGGACCATCGTTTTACCCAGGTTCTATGGAATTGTATTAGCCCCGGTTTTTCTCCAGGGTAAACCCGAAGGAAGATCCTACACCAGGTTTACTCCGGACGGTTACTGTTTGACCATGAGCCTCGATGATATGCTTGACAATGGCCAAGCCCAATCCGGTACCTCCGATATGCCTGCTGCGGCTGCGGTCAGCCCGATAGAAGCGTTCAAAGATTCGGGGCAGATGTTCTTCTGCAATGCCCGGGCCATCATCCGATATTTCTATATAAACCCGTTTATCGTCCATGGCATAACAACCAGTGGTTATTGCACCTCCGTGCCGGCCATATTTCAGGGCATTCTCCACCAGGTTGATCAATACCTGGTGAACTTTTGCTTTATCCGCATAAACCATTAAACTCCGTTCTGTTCCCTTCTTAAATTCCAGCTTCACAGCCTCTTCGGCAGCAGGAAGTGCAAATTCTTCATACACATCGTTTACCAGATCCTGAATGGAAAAAGCTTCCTGTACCAACGGGATTCTACCGCTTTCTAGTTTGGAGATCTGGTCCAGGTCATTTGTCAGTTCCACCAGGCGATCAATGCTTTTTGCCGCACTACCAAGGAATTTCTTGTTGACATTCGGATCTTCCACCGCTCCTCCGAGTAAGGTTTCTACATAACCCTGAATGGTGAAGATGGGCGTTCTGAGTTCATGTGCGAGGTTCATGAGGAATTCCTTCCGGAATTGCTCATTTTGTTTGAGTAATTCAATTTCATTCTTGCGACCGCTGGCCCATTGTTCCACATCCTTGCTGACTTCCTCAATGGATTTTTGGGGGAGCACCTTATTATAAAAGAATTCCTCTCTGGGCGTGGCTTTGGTCTGGTAAATGAATTTATAAATGAGCTTGATTTTGCGGTAGATAAATCGCTGAAGGGTATAATGATAAATCGAAAAGGTGAGCAGAAAGGTTGTGGCTGCTACTACAACCACCATGTACCAGGCCGGATGAAGGAACAGGCTGAGGATTGCATTGACCGCAGCAACAATGCTTGCCGTAACAAAGGACAGAAAGCGTGGCGAGATATTCTTGGTATCCAGGAAAGACATCGAGTGGGTCGTTAGACGAAACCGAAGATAATCGATAAAAAAAGAGCCCTTCCGGGCTCTTCAATTGATTAAGATTTGTTAGTTCATTTCAAATTTGTAGCCGACACCTTTAACGGTTGTGATCAGGTCTACACCGGTTTTTTGGCGGATTTTTCGGATATGGACATCAATGGTCCGGTCGCCAACAATCACATCTGTTCCCCAAACACGCTGCAGGATCTCATTCCTTAGAAAGACCCGACCAGGTTTTGATGCCAATAGTGAAAGTAATTCAAACTCCTTTTTAGCCAGAGAAATATCATCCCCTTTATATGAAACTGAGAATTTGGATTTATTGATCTCCAGGTCTCCAAAGATTTGTTTTTCCTCCGGATCTTCTTCCTTACGCACCCTGCGCAAAGCGGCGGCTATCCTAGTTGCCAGTAGTTCTGGCTTAATCGGCTTAGCTATATAGTCGTCTGCACCGGTTTTAAGGCCCTCGATCTCATACTTCTCATCACTCAGTGCGGTTAATAATATAATCGCGGTTTGCTCAAAATCCGGCATTTGCCTCAACTCCTTAATGGTAGCGATGCCATCTTTATTTGGCATCATTACATCCAGAAGAATAAGATCCGGTTTAAATTCCTTAGCTGCTCTGATCGCTTCTACCCCATCTGTTGCAGTCGCGATATGATATCCCTTTCCTTTGAGATTGTACGATAAGAATTGTACAATATCCGGTTCATCGTCAACGATCAGAATTTTCACCGGCAGCATATCCAAAGTATCCATAGACAGTACAATGATAGGCCAGCCTGCCCGGTTTTCAGGCAATTTGCCTGCATTATATTATTGTTAAGCCCCCCGGGTTATTTCAGGGAAACACTTCCCCCACCAATGCGAAGGCCTGCATTATAGATATCGATAACGTAGGTGCCGCGTTGATAATCATCTCCCTGGTTCCAATCCACCACCACATCATGCACGGGTGTATTAGTGGTCAAATTGACCTGCTTGCTTAGGGTATAGCTCAGTTGTTGACCATCTTCCGTGCTGGTAACTCCTGAACCATAGGCGGCATTACTCAATAAACGACCATCTGGAGCGGTGATCCGCAACATCACTTCTTTCGTACCACTTTCTGCAATGCGGTTTTCGTCAATGTCAAAAATTACGCGGAGCAGGTCGGTCTTCCTGGCCTTGGTGGTTTCCTTTTCTTTGGTCCCATGGCGGCGCAGATTAATGGCCTCCAAACGGATATTTGAAGCATGTAAAACGGCACCCAGTTTCACCTTTTGCTGAAGGCCGGCATTTTCAGTGGACACCTGCTGATTCTGCTGGTTCAATTGGGTGTTCTGATTCGTAAGGTCCTTATTCTGACCTTCCAGGCTGGCAATCCTGCTTTCATAGTTGCTCACTTTGCTATTCAACTGGGCAATTAAGGACTTTGCACGTGCGTTCTCACTTTCGGAACGCTTGTTCTTACTCATGATACCCTGCAATTCTGAACGAAGCTTTTGCAGTTCGCCATCCTTGTCTTTGATCTCATTACTCAATTGATTATTCGAAGTATTCAACTGATCTAGGCGGGTAATGGCTGCCTGATATTCTGTATTCAAGGCATCACGGGTAGAAACGGCGGAATCACGGGCAACTATGGCATCTTGTTTTTCGTTCGTCACTTTATTTTTATTGACGAACAAATAAACGTTGGTACCCAGTAACAAGGCAATTATGCCTCCGTATACCCAGGTATAGTTTTTCTTAGGCGGACCCGCTGGAGCCTGATTGCCACTTGCCGGCTTGTATGTTGACGCAGGTTGCTGCGGCTGTTGGGGATTAAACCCAGTCGGATTATTCAATTCTTGACTCATAATATTTAGGACTGTATTTTCGTGAAGAAAGCAAAGATAAAAACCGTACCGGCTATGGAGTCTCTAGAACATTACCTCTTTATAGATATTGAGACTGCCGGGCTTAAAAAAGTCTTCAGTGACCTAAGTCCTGGACTCCAGGATCTATGGCAGGACAAGGCGCGCAAAAAAGGGTACTTGACCAGCGATTCTCCGGATTGGTCTCTGATATTCAACGAGAAAGCTGCTGTATTTTCTGAATTTGGACGAATAGTTTGTATCGGTCTTGGTTGCTTTATCAGGCGACCGGAAGGTCTGAGTTTTACCATAAAAAGCATCGCCGACACCGACGAGAAACTTTTGTTAAATAGATTTTGTAAAGCATTAGATACTTTCACTAAGCGCATTCCAAAGCTGGTTTTCTGTGGTCATAATATAAAAGAGTTCGATTTGCCCTACATATCCCGGCGAATGATTATTAATGATATGAAGCTCCCGGATTGCCTACGCTTGCAGGGAAAAAAGCCCTGGGAAATCCCGCATCTGGACACCATGGAACTCTGGTCCTTTGGTGACCGGAAAAACTATACCTCGCTGGCCTTGCTTTCTGAGGTGTTGGGCATCCCAAGTCCTAAAGATGATATCGATGGCTCAGAAGTTGGCCGGGTATTCTGGGAGGAACAGGACCTGCGACGAATTTCAACCTACTGCGAAAAGGATGTTGAAACAACCGCCCGGATCTTTCTACGATTAATGGAATTCGGACCATTGGAATTCGAAACTACCCATCTTTAGGGCAATGAATTAGATTAGCATCTGAATCTGGTAGTTCTGTTTGTGATACCTGATTCCGGTTTATTTTTACCGCTCCGGAAATTCATTCCCCAACGATCTTCCAATCCCAAACCCCGCTATTCATGGCGCTATCCGAATTTAATAAGTTGATACTGGGCCTTCAAAAGGGCCAATATGCGCCTGTGTACCTGATCGATGGTGAGGAATCCTACTACATGGATATTGTCACGGATTACTTCGAAGAGAAGATCCTGCAAGCCCATGAAAGGGACTTCAACCTGACCGTTATATATGGAAAGGATGCGGAATGGGTGGATATTGTGAATGCCTGCAGACGGTTTCCCATGTTTGCGGAACGACAGGTTGTGATCATTAAAGATGCAGCCCAGATGAAGGATCTGTCGGAATTGAATTCCTATATCGAGGAACCTTCTCCGACAACGGTATTACTGATCGAACACCGGAATAAAAAGGTGGATGGGCGCAGTAAACTTCCCAAAATCATTGCTAACAAAGGGATACACTATACTGCCAATAAACTTAAGGATACAGAACTTCCTTCCTGGATTCAGGCATACGGTGATGAACATGGACTTCGAATCGGCCATAAGGAATCAGATTTACTGGCAGCATATCTGGGAAATGATCTGAAACGAATTGCCAATGAAATCGAGAAGGTCCGGATCAATATGGAACCCGGCGAGGTCGAATTAAGCCCTCAATTAATCCAGAAATATATTGGGATCTCAAAGGAATACAATGTCTTCGGTTATGGAGACGCCCTGACAGGCGGGAATAAGGACCAGCTTTATAAGATGCTCAACTATTTTCTGGCTAATCCCAAAAGTGCTCCGGTGCCCTTACTTGTAGGCACCTTATACAATCACTTTGAGCGGATATACCTCCAATTTCATTTGCATAAAAAATCAGCATCTGAAATTGCCAGTTTACTTAAGCTTAAAAATGAGTGGACTGCCAAAAATTACATGAATAAGCCCGCATTTAACCTTGCGCAAATCGAAGAATGCCTGCTCACCCTGGCTGATTTCAGCGGCAGGTTTGTAGGTATTCATAGTTCGATCAGCGATATAGAATGGTTAAAGGAATTCACGGCCCGCATTGAATTGATTCTGAGTGGGCAATTACAGCTCGCTTAAAAAACAGGCGATCCTAATTACCCTATTTAATTACTTCATGGATTCTGCATCCTTCAGAAACTGTTGCAATCCAAGGTCCGTGAGGGGATGCTTCAGCAACCCGGTTATAGATGATAGCGGACAAGTGCAAACATCGGCACCCGCTTCGGCACACTTAATGATATGCAAGGGATTGCGGATGGATGCAGCTAATACCTCGGTCATGAAGCCCTGGGTATTGTAAATACGGACAATCTGCTCAATTAATTCCACTCCATCCCATCCACCGTCATCAATCCGGCCAATAAAAGGGGATACAAAGGAGGCACCTGCCTTGGCAGCCAGGATGGCTTGTCCGGCTGAAAAGACCAGGGTGCAATTGGTTTGGATGTCATTATCGGTAAACCATTTGATGGCTTTGACGCCATCCTTGATCATAGGCACCTTCACCACGATATTTTTATGAATGGCGGCTAATTTCTTACCTTCTTCGATAATGCCCTCGAACGTAGTTCCCAAGACTTCTGCGCTAACAGGCCCATCCACGATCTCACAAATAGTTTTATAATGATTGGCAATAGCTTCTGTACCACGGATACCTTCTTTTGCCATCAGGGAAGGGTTAGTGGTTACCCCGTCCAGAATCCCCATTTCATGGGCTTCACGAATTTGGTCAAGGTTGGCGGTGTCAATAAAAAATTTCATAACTATTGGTTGAGAGCGATTTAGTGCAAGAATATTTCTAAATAATTTCGGAATAAATTGGAATTAGCCGAAAAAAATCAGGCTTGGCAATTCCTGGAATTCTGATGAGTAGCCTGATAGTTTGCAGGTTCATATAGCGATCAGCGATTCAAAAAAAATCCGGCGAGTTACTCACATCGCGCCGCTACAACCACACGCCCTTGCTGCATTCCTGCCCTGGGGGATTAGTAGGAGCTGGCCGTATAAGACTCGCCGGGCGGCAAATGTAAGGATGCTTTTTCAATTTCCCGAAGGAATTTATGGGTACTGGTCTCTGATCGAAGTCGAAGGGGCAAATCAATTTGGTAATTTGGTAATGGAGGCCTCCTTCGTGCTTTGCACTGCGGCGGCCAAGGGAGCCGATTTGAAGATTTGAAGTTGGGGGACCCCCTGTCCTTGAGCGAAGTCGAAGGGCAAAAAAAAACCGCCTCCGAATGAACTGAGACGGTTTGAAGTGGTTAATTCAATCGAATTATTGATTCCCAGTACCGGTGGCATCTAATGATGGTGCATTGCCATTTTTAGGATTCATCTGCGTATTCATGGCCTTCAACTTAGTCATCTGATCTGGAGTCAGTATGGTCTGATACTCCTGCATCCGATAGGTAGAGATTTCCTTGAAATTAGTCGCACCAGATTGCTTCATGGCATCTTTGCGTTTAATGCATTCTGTATTTACACTGAGAACCTTGGTGTACTGATCTGGAGTAAGATTGAGCTTCTGCTGCAATTCTTTGGAATAGGATACAGCACGTTGTTCGGCAGGTGCTAAAGCTCTAGGCTGCATCCGGTTTGTCTGACGGGCTCCAGGAGCAGCAGGTGTCATACTTGGAGACTGTTGCGTCGGGCGGGCAGGAGCAGTAGTCTCACCGGTTTGTGCCATCGCTGGAATAGTAGCCAGGGCAAACGCAGCGGCAAAGAGGAATTTTTTCATGAATGGTTGATTTTTGTGTGATTGATTAGATTCAATAATGAGGCCAAAGTAAAAGCCAGATCTTTTGCTAAAAGCCAAATACATGTTAATGGTGAATTCCCAATGTCATTTTTACCTGGCTTAGAATGTCCTCCGTCTCGGCTTTGCTATTTCCCTCCGCATAGATCCGGAGTAAAGGTTCCGTACCGGAAGCACGCAGCATCACCCAGCCCCCATTCGTCAAATGGTACTTCATACCATCTATAGATTCAGTCCTGTCGTAGGTATAGTTCCCAAATGATTTATAACCACCCGCCAATGCCGTTTGAATGATCAATTCCTTTTGATCATTTGCAATATGCATGTCGGAACGATCATACACAAATGGGCCAACCACCTCATAAACTTCTGCAATCAATTCTTTTAAAGTCTTTCCGGTTTCGGTCATGAATTCATAAAGGATCAAACCATCATAAATACCATCCCGTTCCGGAATATGGCCCTTAATGGCAATCCCCCCACTTTCCTCCCCACCAACCAAAACATCCTCATGAACCATGATCTCTGAGATATATTTAAATCCGATCTTGGTAACCTCTACCGGCAATCCATATTTCTCACACATCCGTTTTACCCGATCCGTAACAGAAAATGCAATGGCTACTTTGCCATTAAGCCCCTTGTATTTATGCAGGTAATGGATCAGCAACAGAATAATGTGGTGGGCATCCACAAAGTTTCCATCCTCATCATATAGTCCAATTCGATCTGCATCTCCATCTGTAGCCAAACCCAGCTTCAGTTCTGGTGTATTCCGCATTATAAAGGCCAATTCCTGAAGGTTGCGGTCCAGGGGTTCTGGTGCCTGACCATGAAACCCCGGATTCTCATCACAATGCAGTAATACCGTCCCGGGAAGAAATTGCCGGATCACATTCTGACCTGCGCCAAACATGGCATCATAGGCGAGCTTGAAAGGAGAGGCATTTAGTTTATCGACCTGGAATTTTTCGTGCAGATAATCCAGGTATTCCTTTTCGAGATCGATCCATTGCAGCATGCCTGCTGCTTCCCATTCCTCCAGGCTCTTTACTGGAAGTTGAACCTCTCCCTCGATCAAAGCCTCAACTTCAGCAATATCATCCGGACTGGATGGGCCACCATGTGCCCCTTTCAGCTTAAAGCCATTATAGGATGGCGGATTATGTGAGGCCGTAATAACGACACCTTGACTGGCTTTGTGAAGGAGGACACCGAGTGAAATCATGGGCGTACTTACGAATCCATCTGCCATAAGGACCTTTACTCCACGCTCGCACAGTATTCCTGCTACGGTTTCGGAAAACATCCGGCCCCCAAACCGGCAATCATGGCCGACTACAACACTGCAATCCCCTCCCTTTTTCAGGAGCCAGGTGGCTAATGCTGCCGAAACCCGCGCTACATTATACACTGTATAATCGAGCCCGATAATGGCCCGCCAACCATCCGTACCGAATTTTATCTTATCTGGGATCATATAACTGCATTAAAAGCTTGTGAAGGTTTTATAGAAAAGACGCGGGCAAAAGTAGGAAACCTCACCTTCGTAGTCCCTGCCTCTTTTTTAATTCCGATCCATCAGTTGGTCTTGGCAGTATTTTTTTCATAACAAATCTTAGCTATGGCTTCAATAATATCCATTAATCCCAGTAACAATGAACAAATCGCGAGTTATGAACCGGCCACTAGCCTGTTCGTTGATAAAGCGCTGCTTCGTTCCTTGAAAGCCTATCAAAGCTGGCGATCGGTTTCGTTCCGTGAACGGGCCCAGGTCCTGAAAAAGGTAGCCAATCAAATCCGTAAGGAATCTCCCGCACTTGCCAAACTGGCAACGCTTGAAATGGGGAAGCCCATCCAGCAAAGCCTGGACGAACTTGCAAAATGCGCCCGGACTTTTGATTATTATGCAAAGGAAGGTGCCAAAATGCTGGCGGATGAAATCATTGAAACGGATGCCAAGAAGAGTTATGTAAGCTATCAACCACTTGGTACTGTTTTGGCGGTCATGCCCTGGAATTTTCCATACTGGCAGGTATACCGTTGTGCAGCACCTATACTGATGGCAGGGAATACGATGATCCTCAAGCATGCCAGCAATGTCAGCGGCTGTGCACTCGCTATTGAATCCATTTTCAAGAATGCCGGAGCACCTGCAGGCCTATTTCAGACTCTATTATTGCCATCTTCCGAGGTAGAAGCCTTGATCAGCCATCCAGCAATCAGCGCCGTAACCTTCACTGGTAGTACGGTAGCTGGCAGCAAGGTTGCTGAAGCGGCTGGCAGGTCAATCAAAAAGCAGGTATTGGAATTGGGGGGATCCGATGCCTATATCATCCTTGAGGATGCCGATCTTGATTTGGCCGTGAAAACCTGTGTGGATTCCCGCCTGAATAATAGCGGTCAGAGTTGTGTTTCTGCAAAACGATTTATTGTTGTAAAAAGCCTTCGCAAGGAATTCGAAAAGCGCATGACTGATACAATGAATGCAGCAACCTGGGGAGACCCTATGGACAAAGCTAGTCGCATCGGCCCATTAGCACGTATAGATCTCCGGGACAAATTACATGAGCAGGTTCAGAAAAGCCAGGCGCTGGGTGCTAAATTACTTTGTGGTGGAAAAATTCCGGAAGGACCAGGTGCCTTTTACCCACCAACAGTAATTACGAATGTTCGCAAGGGCATGCCGGCTTATGAGGAAGAACTCTTCGGGCCAGTGGCTGCCATCATAGAAGCTAAAGATGAGAAGGATGCCATGCAGAAGGCCAATGATAGTATTTATGGATTGGGCGCCGCCATCTTCTCAAAAGACCGGAAACGTGCGGAAATGCTGGCAGCAAAAGAGCTGCAGGCGGGCAATTGCTTCGTGAATTCGGCAGTGCATTCGGATCCTCGGCTGCCTTTTGGTGGCGCAAAACAAAGCGGGTATGGACGGGAACTGGGAAGCTTCGGAATTCATGAATTCACGAATATCAAGACGGTGTTTATTCAGTAAGTTTGACGCAAAGGCAACACATGTACAATTACCTGGCACTGGGCGATTCCTATACGATTGGAGAAGGTGTGGAATCGGCAGCGAACTATCCGCATCAGCTTCAGCATATCCTGAATAGTAAGGGAATGGCACTGAGTGATCCCCTGATCATCGCCACTACGGGTTGGACTACTGATGAATTACAGACAGCCATCCGTGAACATCGGCTTCAGGAAAGCTTTTCATTCGTTACCCTGCTTATCGGAGTAAATAATCAATACCGGGGAAGAAGTCTTGAAAACTACAAGGAAGAATTTAGCCAGTTGCTGAATCAGGCTATCATTTTTGCCAATGGCCATAGCCGACATGTACTGGTCTTATCCATTCCCGACTGGGGTGTTACCCCTTTTGCTGAGGGTAGAGACCGACAGGAAATCCATCAACAAATCGATGCTTATAATCATGCAGCCAAAGAATTGGTCCTGACGCATTTGTGCCACTGGTTAGATATCACGGAAAGCACCCGCAAAAATGGTAAAAACCCGGAATTTTTAGTGGCAGATGGTTTGCATCCCTCCGGAAAAGAATATCAGATCTGGGCGGAATTGATGGCTCCGATTGCTAGCCATGCCCTGCGATCCTAAAATAAACGACCTATGAAAAGTTTCATGAAGCCGTTATCCCAGGCTCTCGAATAAACGCTGCAATTTTTCTTTTGAAAGGATCTTTTGAGTTTGTTCTCCGCTGGCAATAAGGCGCTCCCCTACCCAGGCTTCAAAACGGTTCTTCACTTCATTGCGTTCAACAGTCAATAAAGTGGCGGTAAAAACAACTTCTTCTCCAACCAATGCCGGAGCATGGTGATTCACGCTAATGGCGGTCCCGATTCCCTCCTCGCCCGCTTCTTTCATGTCCATCACAAACAGTCTGCCGCTCCACTCGGCATCCCGCGCCAGGGCAAAGGTGGCATATACAGCATGGACCTCTCCGCTTTCAAAACGGGCAATGTCTGCTACTGTTACGAGGTGACGGAATACCTTTATAGCACCTAGTTGAAACGGATTTTTCATAATTACTATCACTACAAGTTTACTACAATGGATTTGGATACGATTCGGCAAATTTGCCTGGCACATAAAGGGACTACGGAAGAAGTGCAATGGGGGGAACACTTATTGTTTAAAGTGGGTGGAAAAATGTTCTGTATTACCAACATGACTAATCCCGGAGATACCGCGTTCAAAGTGGAGAATGATGAATTCGAAGCGCTGTGCGATTCCGATATTTTTATTTCCGAACCACATCTGGCACGGGCAAAATGGGTGAAGGTGATACGCCCCGAAGCTATACGGATACAGGAATGGAAGTCGAGAATTGAAACCTCTTATGATTTAGTGTTTAGGAAGTTGACTAAAAAGATGCAGGGAGAAATTCAAGGAGGATAGAATTGGGATAGGTTGAGATGTATAGTATGCACCTGGACATAAAGCCAGGTAAGTCTCAAAATAATAACTTGAAATAATCAGGCTTCAATACGGCCATGATTGGTACAATAATGATCTCTTGTGCAATTGCGTTTGCAGCAACAATTATTTCAGGATTGATCAAACTTGTATTCTTCCTTAATCGAAAAGATAGCTATCGACACATTCTAAAATATGGGCTTCTAGGCGAAGTTTTTGGTATTCTAATTAGTATGCTCCGTTGGACATTTAAAGGCAAAGCGGTAAATGAATATCTTGAATCAGAAATTCTTATTGCAATCCCATTTTACTTTATGTTGTTTGGGATATTAATTGGCCTCATCGTAATGTTGAGTGATAGGAAAAAGATCTAGCAGGAACATAAAAAGACTAAAAGTTAAACTTAACATGCTTGACAAAATAGGAGAATTTTTATGGTGCGCTATGTTTCTTACACCACTTTTGACGATACCTATTTTTTGGAAGCTTAGTAATCTATCAAAGGTTTATAGAATTTTGTTAGGGTTATTATTTGCTTGTTTCCTTTCAAGTGTGTTTTTTTTAATCATTTTGTGGATTTTAGAGCAGAATGGGCTTGGACCAACATGAGATTAATTTCTGAAAGTGCTGGTCACCAACTTATGACTCAGAGCCATTGAATCCTTGGAATAACGGCCTTTGTTTACGTCTATGGACCGGACCCTTCGGCTGCGCTCAGGCAACGGTGTAAGTTGCGCTCAGGGAACGGGGATTTTGCTTCGATTGAAGATTGTTAGACCGGACTCTTCGGCGACGCCAAGGACCACGTCAAAGTCTTTACCGTTGAAGGGCTAAGGCAAAATAGGACATTACAAACCACACTGTGCCTTTAGGGTTCCCCGCCGTAGCATAGCGAAGGAGTGCCTTCAGTAGCCCGGCGCATTCAGGCCCGGGTTTGGGAGGTACTTTAGATAGCGAAGGCCTTCCAGGCCTTAAGTGCCACATTCTCGGAGAATAAATTAGATCCCTACGTCTTCCTCGGCTTCTTCTTCGCCGCTGGAAAAAGCACATTATTCAATATCAACCGATACCCCGGTGAAGTGGGATGCAATGACAAATCCGTAGCCGGATCTCCTACCGCATGCTGGTAATCCTCCGGATCATGGCCACCATAAAAGGTCCAGGTGCCCTTCCCAAATTCACCATGAATATACCGGGCCTCATTCGCTGGTTTGAAATCACCCATCACCAATACACTCGACTTTAACACCTCCTTCCGGAACGAAGTCGTTTGCCCCATAAATCCTTTGATGGTTGTCGTATGATTCTGGCAGAGCATACTTGGAACCGGATCGAATTTTGCTGAGAACGTGAATAACGAAAAATAGTCCGTATTCATTGGAACCTGCCTGAAATTGGTATTGTCAATATTGGAATACTCGTACTCATAGGGATTGGTAACGAGGGTAAAATTCTTAAACGCGAAGCAGTTATTGTAATTCAATTTCTGCTGGGCATCGGGCGCCATAGGGTCCCCATCAAAAGGCACATCACAGATATCCGTTCCCTCTGCCGCTAAAGCAATATCATAACTGTCGGTTGCAGAACACATCGCAAACAGGTATCCACCACCGGCAACAAAGTCGCGGATCTTTTTAGCTACAGCCAGCTTTAGCTGGGATACCTTTCGGTATCCATGCTTCTTCGCCATGGCTTCATTCGTACGCACATCTTCCTGGTACCAGGCTGTGTTATGCTGTCCTGCCCAGAATTTGCCATACTGACCCGTAAAATCCTCATGGTGTAAATGCAACCAATCGTAGTTTACCAGCTTATCCCCGAGCAGTTCATCATCATACACTTTGTCGAAAGGAATCTCCGCATAGGTGAGCACCAGGGTCACTGCATCATCCCAAGGCAGTTTATTGGGCGGTGTATACACTCCGATACGTGGAGCCTTTTCCAATTTGATTACATCCCCATTGAAATTCGGATCCGCAATCTGCTGTAGGATCACGGTATACTGTGCATCGGTGATGATCTCATAACTTACTCCACGCAGTTTGCAAAGTCGTTCTATGGCATCCACATCCTCTATGGCAAAAGAACCACCCCGGTAATTCAGCAACCAATCGGCAGGTACATTCAGTTTAAGAGCCGCATAAGTGACGCCATACGCTTTCAAATGGGCGACCTGGGTCTCGGCATCCATTGGAATAAATATTTTGGAAGCCCTTGCCGCAGGCATAGACATCCAGGCAATCAGCATTACAAGTAAGAACCGGCGGTTCAGGAACTGTTTCACAGATTCAAAGTAACGTATTTACTAAAGGACATGTAAGCTATTCCGGATGTTTAACACCATATTGTAGGGCAGGCTTACATTTACAGCTCTGTTTATTCCTCATGGCTCAATATAGTAATTTCCAAGCAGGACGTTCTCTCGTCAAAGCAAGTCTTCAGGCCATACTAAAAAGCCCTTCAGCTGTCGTTTTTGGACTCGCATTTCCGCTGATCTTTATCCTGGTCTTTGGTTTTTTAGGGGGGAGTAGCGGCGGATTCTCTACCAACCTCTCCCTGGAACCTGGTTCAGATACATCCAATGCTATTTATCAGGCACTCAGTAAAATGGATGGGATCACCTGGAAAAAATACCCGGATACTACTGCCCGGAGTAAAGACCTGAGCAAGGGCAATATCTCCGCGGTCATGCGAATCGACAAACAAGCTCCCGGGACCACACCCTTGTATAAAGTCCATCTGTTGGCCGCTTCTTCGGAAATGGGAGATGTTCAACAACTACAAGGGATTATCAAGAATATCATTGGTGGTTCCGACCCGGAGATCGCCCGCAGACTTACCGCTTATGCCAGCCTGGATGTTCAGCAGACCGTTGTCCGGGAATACAAACGCATTGATTTTATTCTGCCCGGACAACTGGGCTTCTCCCTGCTGGCCGGCAGTGTTTTTGGTACTGCCTTTGTATTCTTTGGGTTACGCCAGACACTGGTCCTAAAGCGCTTCTTCGCCACCCCAGTCCGGAAAAGCACCATCGTGATTTCAGAAGGAATTGCGCGGATGATCTTCAATTTATTGACAGCAATTATCATTATCGGATTAGGCCATTTTGCGTTTGGCTTTACCCTGATTCATGGCTTTTCCACCTTTATGGGACTGATGGGCCTTTCGGCGCTTGCAATTATGGTCTTCATGGGCTTCGGGTTCGTGGTTAGTAATGTTGCCAAGAATGAATCCGTCATCCCGGCCTTTTCGAATATGATCACCCTTCCCCAGTTTTTACTGGCCGGGACTTTCTTTTCGATCAGTGTATTCCCAACCTGGCTGCAACCTTTTGCAAGAGCATTACCCCTCAGCTTTCTAAATGACGCCATGCGTAAAGTAGCCTTTGAAGGGGTTGGCTTTTGGGATATTCGTTATGATATTCTCTGGTTAGTGATCTGGGGAATCATTCTCTACATCATTGCCAGCCGGGTATTTAAGTGGGAATAATAAAATAGAAACTCGTACTATCGGATCAACTCCAGGTTCCCTTTCTGTGTCTCCACATGACCGGTAAAACATTTGGCCTTTAGCCAATAATAATAAGTGCCTGCCTCGGCTGGCTTCCCATGGAAATTACCATCCCAGCCTTCCTTCGCCTCAAGCCCATAATAAACCCGCTGGCCCCAGCGATTGAAAATGCTTAGTTCATATTCAATATGGTTTCCGTAAGTCACTACCCGGAACCGGTCATTGTGCCCATCACCATTCGGGGTGAATGCATTCGGATACGAAAACTTACAGCAGGGTTCAATATTCGTAAACGCTAAAAAGGCACTATCCAAACAGCCTTCATCTGAATAGGCAATCACCTTAAACCGCGTTGGCTGGATCACCACGGCATACAATTGCCCGTCCGGATCCGTAAACAACAGGTCCGTTGGACTCCATTCATACCTGGATCCTCCTGTGGCATTCAGATATATTTTGTCACCAATGCAGATCGGCCCCGCCGTATTCGTGATCCTCGGGACCGGCGCTGCATTCACGGAAATTTTCAGGTCCCGCTGGTCGGTACATCCATCAAGATCGATCAACAGGGAAAGATGCTTTTCTCCAGGCGTTTTATAATGCAGCAAATAAGGTCCGGACCCAGAGCCTCCGGTAATATCGGCTTCATCAAAACTCCAGGTGTATTGCTGACCAGCATATGGAAGTGTATTGTAGAATACCAGGACCGAATCATACTGACAGATGGGCGATCTGGCTGCAAAACCAGCATATGGCATTGGCTTAACCACCACCTTCTTTGCAAATTCATACGAGGGGCAGAAATTCTCTTCTACCCTGAGCACAATATTCTTTACCCCACTCCCATTCCATTTCACATCCCATGGGCCCGCAGTGGCCCCCTGAACATAAGAGGGATTGTCCCAATTCCAGATATACCGCAAAATGGGCCCCACACCCACCGATCCATTAAAAACAAAATGGGCCGTATCCTTGACGCACAAGGCATCCGGACCAGAAACCGAGGCCACCGGACGCTGTGTTATAACGACCGTGATACTGTCAATTAGCGATTGGCAAACCTTATATTGCTGGTTGACCTGAAAAACAAAACTTCCTGTAATGCTTGTATTGGGAACAGGTGGAAAAGAAAAGCTGATACCTACTGGATCCCACCAATGAAGGATAGCACCCGAATCAGCAATAGCTACTAATGGCATTGCCGCATCATCCTTGCAGTAGTAAACAGGCGAAACTACTTTGGGACGGTTGGGATATTGACCACTATCCACAATGCTCATTAAATAATGTGACGGACAAAGAAGATCGATTGAACTAATATCTACCTGGTAGTCCCCGATCGCAAGGCTATCATAGGCCGTTCCTATGCGATCTGTAAAAGAATCTACTGTAGTCCCGCCTTTCGAAATTATAACGGTCCTGGGTATCGATCCATACGTCAGATCATACCGGATATAGGCCTTATGAACACACTGCGTCGGAGCCGCAACCGTATAATGCAGCGCATTGGGTCGCACGATCTGTATCGTATAAGCTACGGTCTGATTACTCGTAAATGGACAACCATTGTCCTTATAGGTCAGAAAGAAATTGTAACTGCCCGGGGCGATATTTTTGGTTTTCCAATTGATCTGAACCAGAGGACTGGTCGAATTATTATTTAGAATGGTAGCGGTCGCTCCGGAAGGTAAACCTGCTATCGAGGCAATCAAGGTATCATTTTGAGGATTAATTGGAATAATACCTGTGTGAAGACTATCGGTTCCATAGCAAACATTCAGGATATTGGAGGAACTGACGACACCTCCCAGGGTATGTTGCTTAACAGTATCAAAAATGTTTGAAGCAGGATTGCTCGAACAGTTACCTAGTACTACAAAAGTCATTTCCCTTGAGGCCGTACCCACCAATACCCCATTTCGATATTCTTCAACTTTATTCACCACCAGACTGCGCTGCACCATATCCGGGGTAAAATTCATTTGCCCCGTGGTTACATTAAATGAAAATGAACCAGCTACTGTGGATAGTGGATTGGTTGCCGAATACCCAGTCATATAAGAGATCGGGTTTCCATTTGAGAGGGCCGGTGCCAGGGAATAAACCAATTGATCATTATCCGCATCCACCGCACCCTGATTATATTGCTGGGGATTGTTTACACAATAAAATGGGGTAGGCAATGTGGTGAATACTGGTGATGAATTTGGACCTAGCGTATTATTCAGAAAGGCCTCCATAAAAACGATCGTACCAGGATTCACATTCGTAATACTATTCGACCGGCCAGCAGCGCTGCTATTATTCATAACCCCTGCAAATTGAAAGATCCAATTATTTGAAACAGTAGGTGAAGGGAGCGAATAATAGGTCGAGTATATGTAGCGTGTAACCCCTGGTGTTGTCGAATTTGGAATTTTGCAATTGGTCTGAGGCAATAAGGCCGAGCAAACTGGCGTAACCTCTACACCTGGTCCGACCTGGTTCAGGATAATGTCTGTCACATAAATTCCATTTCTTGAAACTTTCACGGAGGCATTTGCACCATTCAACGCGGGAAAACTTGCCCCGGAGCAATCGCCATACACCACAAGGGTCACTTTATAGATATTCGATGCCTGGTATTCATAAAAAAAATCGCAACCGTAAAAATGTGAAGCATACCCATTAATGCTCAAGTTGAGTAACAATACCAGCAATATAAACGATCTATTCATTGAGGCAACCAATAGGTAATATAAAGATAATCATTAACCCCATATAACAACTTATCCAGGGTAAACATTGTATTACATCTGCCTTATTCACCTGGCCATCCACGAATGGACTTGCTGCTATTATTCACGGATTATTTCAAGCGCGGGCATTATATCCTCCCGGCCCAGATTTTTGGTAATGGCAACACCCGGCTTTTCCAGGAGCACGTAATCCACCCCATTTTCATGCCTTTTCTTGTCGGTTAATAAAAGGGTCAGGATTTGTTCTGCATCTTGAGACAGGTGTGTTGGCAATTGATAGCGATTCAATAACTCCAACAGTACAGGCGAGGCATCCTCTTTTAAACCACAATGCTCCTCGGAAAGTCGAACAGCAACCCGCATGCCCAATCCTACCGCATTGCCATGTGGTAGACCATATAAGGTTTCCAAAGCATGCCCGGCCGTATGTCCAAAATTGAGCAGTTTGCGAATTCCATTTTCTGTTTCGTCTGCATGGACAATCTTATTCTTTACATCCACGCAGCCCTCAATAAGAGCATTTAATTGTTCCGGATGTTTCTGAAAAAAATCAATATCAGCTGATTGAAGTGTTGTGAGTATCCTGGTATCTGCAATAAAGCCATATTTGATGATCTCCGCGAAACCATTACTCCATTGTGCGGTTGGCAGACTATTTAAATATTGGTGATCGAAAAGGATGAACTCAGGCTGACGAATGGTCCCCAGCATATTCTTATGCAAACCCAGATTCACGCCATTCTTACCACCAATAGCCGCATCTACCTGGGCCAGCAGCGTGGTAGGCACGAACGCAAATGGAAGGCCCCGCATAAACGTACTGGCGAGAAATCCACAGACATCTGTCACCACACCTCCACCCAAACCCAGTAAGCGGGTCCCACGGACCGCCCCAAGGTGTATCAACTCCTCACCCAGCCTGGCAATTGTATCCAGGGTCTTATGGCTTTCACCAGTCTCCATGCGAAGGACCCGATAATCACGGAGTTGCTCCTTATAAAGTTCAGCTACTTGCTCGTCGGTAATGATGATGGTTCCTTCCGGTTCAGCGAGCTTTCTCAGATCCATGGAATTGGCCTGGAAATAATAATGAGTGGTTACTCCTGAGGGAAAGATGAGCGTCTGGGGCTTCATAAAAAATATGCTTTTATAAAGGTAGATCCAAACAACAGGTATTGCATGAACCATTCATCAACTAAAGTCTTGCAGGTTTATCAATGGATTTCTCCTGAATTATTCATCAAAATGAGAACAATAGCAATGAAGGAGCGGTAATTCCAGGGGTTTAACAATAGCCATATAAGCTGAAGCCTGAATAAGCTTGGATTTCCTTCGGTAAATTGCAGGTTTTTCCAGTGGTCCGCACTATGGAGGACTGCGAAGGATTAGGGTTTACAGGTTGATTGAATTATGAGCAAGCACGGGAAAGTTTTGGTGGCCATGAGTGGCGGTATTGATAGTACTGTCAGTGCGCTCATGCTCCATGAACAAGGATATGAGGTCATCGGTATTACCATGAAGACCTGGGATTATGCCACCAGTGTTGGAACCAGTGGCAAGAAAGAAACCGGATGCTGTAACCTGGATTCATTTAATGATGCACGTTTAGCCGCAGTAGAGCATGGTTTCCCACACTATGTGCTGGACATCCGCGAAGAATTCGGGGATTATGTGATCAACAATTTTGTAGACGAATACCTTGCAGGGAGAACGCCCAATCCTTGTGTCTTGTGCAATACCCATATCAAATGGGCTGCATTACTCAAACGTGCGGATGCCCTGAACTGTGAATTCATTGCTACTGGTCATTATGTGAAGATCCGCGAAGAGAGCAATCGATTTGTGCTTTCAAAAGCAAAAGATCTCAGCAAGGATCAGAGCTATGTCTTATGGGGTTTAGGTCAGGAATGCCTGTCGCGGAGTATCTATCCGCTGGGAGATCTGTTGAAAACGGAAGTTCGCCAATATGCGGCCGATATCGGGTACACGGAGTTAAGTAAAAAAGGGGAAAGCTATGAGATCTGTTTCGTTCCGGATAATGATTACCGGGGTTTCCTGAAACGCAACAATCCCGGGCTTGAAACGGCAGTTGAAGGGGGTAATTACGTGCTGGGCGATGGAAGCATTGTCGGTAAACACCGTGGTTATCCATTTTATACAATCGGGCAGCGAAAAGGACTCGATGTCACCTTTGGTAAACCCATGTTTGTAACGCGTATTATACCCGAAACCAATACCGTTGTTCTTGGTGAGGCACATGAATTGCAGGCCGGGCATATGTGGGTTTCAGGCCTAAATATGGTCAAGTATAATGCTATTCCAGATGGCATGTCTGCGGTTTCAAAGATCCGTTACCGCGATGCAGGAGCTGAAAGCCTACTGTTCAATGAAGGCAATAACATACGGGTTGATTTCGCGCATGCCGTTTCTGGTATTGCTCCAGGACAAAGTGCCGTTTTTTATGAGGGTGATGATGTCATTGCGGGTGGTATCATTCAATAAATACGCATCCCCATTCAAATAAATTGCCGTCTTAGAACGCTCATTCCAAGACGGCAATTTAGTCATCAGGCATTAGTTGGCGCTCTTCGGTTTTGGAGGGTGTGATGATTTACCCATTGGTTTCACCGCATTATTATTAACTACTGCCGGCCTTGCAGCAGTTACCGGCTTACTGGCTTTCGCATGTTTCTTAAGCGTAGCCTTTTGTTTTGGGGCCTGAGGAGTGGCATTCAAAGCACTGATTGGTAGTAGGAATGCCAGGCATAGTGCCGAACGTAAAATGATTGATTGGTTCATAATTCTGTGATTTGAAAAGTTAAACTATAAAATTTTTATTATTCGCAACCCATTAATCCATTTTTATTGGATACAGTCAATTTAATGAACGAAGCGGAATTTGAGGAATTGCAGGCCTGGATTGGAATTTCACCCTTAAAAAAATAAGTGGAAAAGAACTTTGCTTTCGTACATGCTGGGCATCTTTCGCAGCCATTCCGTTATTCAAGGATACGAGCAATTTCCAAAATAATTAGCTCTTTTTCTGCTCGAGCCCTTTATTTTTCTTGGCTTTTGAATGGCTTTCCGGGATCCGGTGTATGGAATGTAGCCGGGTTTTCAACCATTTGCTAAAATGATGATGCATTGGCGCCATTACGGATGCTAATACCATCAGTAGAATCAGCATGAAAAAAGCATTATGATGCGTTAACACCTCAATCCGGGGATGGACTACAAATGTGATAAATTCAAAAAGAAGGAGGACCGAAATGACGCTCAGCGAGTCCAACACGCTTGGATGTACTCGCGTCCTGGTCAATATCAGCAATAACAGGAAAAAGAGCGGTATGGTGAGCGAAATGATCAATAATTGCAGGTTTTCATGCCGGGTTTCTTCGAGCTTTTTGCGCGCCTCCTCCAGTTCCTGTTGCCGGAGTCGCTCATCAAAATCAAGATTCGCCAATTGCTTTACCTTGTCTGCGCTGTACAAATCTTCGCGGATTTTTTGCTCTTCCTTAAAGTAGCCGTAGGCCTTTATCGGATCCTCCTTATCATAGGCCTTGGCCAAAATTTCAAGACCTTGCATTTTGGCCTTCTGATACTGAAGGGCAGAGGCGGAATCAACTGCGACCCTGGCGTACTGAATAGCGGAATCCCTTTTACCATCCTTTAGGTAGTAATTCGCAATGGATAATGCGATATCCGTAGTAGCATCCTTACTATCATACTTCCTTGCTAACAATATTCCGGACTCATAATACTGAAGCGAACGTGCATTGTTGCCACCTGCTTCCGCAATCAATCCCAGGTTGTGCTGGATGTAACATAGGAGGCCTTCATGATTGGCTCGCACGGCATAATCATAAGCCATTTGCTCATAACCTAAGGCCGAATCCAATTTTCCCCATTTGTAATAATAGTAGCCAATATTGAGCAGCGTCACATCAAAATCAAGCGGGTCCTTCTCTTTTTCGATGATCCTTCGGGCTTTCTGTGTGTAGTTAATAGCACTTGCATAATCCTCCTGATCAGAATAGACCACCCCGATACAGGTTTCTACCGTGGCGGCATCCGTATCCGCATTGATTTCATCTTGAATCTTCAACGCCTTCAGATAGAATGCCAGGGCCTGCGGAAAATTACCCACCGATTCCAGTGCATCACCACTGATGGTCAGGCACAAGCCTTCCCCTCTTTTATAGTTAATGCGCCTGCTTAGTTGCACACCTTGTTCTGCATATTGAAGCGCTTTATCCGGATGGCTAACAGAATTGAGGTAACCCAACCTGCGAAGAATAAGCACCTTTTCCACAGAACGAGGTTCCTGGTCCAGGGCTTTTAAAAGGCTATCATCGGATTGGCCATTGGCGTTCACCTGGATCCCAAAAAGAAGGATGATCGTTAAGAAACAAGAGATATCTCTTATTAAGATTTTGATATTCCAATACCGTAAAATACACCCTTGCATATATCTTGATGGCTAGTCAGGTATTACACCTTAATGTAAGTTTGAAATACGTTAAAAAAGCGCGGGGTCCTTACTTAAATTTCCTTAATCGTTTAAAGAAATCTTTTTCCAGGCGGCCTATCTCCCGTAATTTTTCCGCAAGTTCATCATACGATACCAGATCACTCGTCCTGGCTTTTACCAGCCGGGCAGCACTATATGCAAAGCCTCTCCAAAGATCACCGATGGCTGTCAGCTCTTTTGAAAATTCCTGCAACTCCATCCGATTCATAATGCTGCTTGCCTCCTGAAGGAATGCTGCATATAAATATCGGAAACCCGCACCTCCTGTACCGATCTCCTCTTGCATTCGAATGATATTTCCCAGGAATAAAGCTGCCTTTCGAGGCGTTAACTTCCTTGGATATTTGCGGATCTTTTCAGCTAAGAGAAATATTCCTTTATAGCCAAACCAGGGTATAGGGGGGGAGATCATGAACGAGCAGGTTTGTTGAATGCCTGACATGATTGCCTTTTCAAAATCCGGCTTTTTGTTGGCATCCCTGATATAATACATAAACCCCTTCGGTTCGGGTGTGCCCTTGGCAAAACGTGCCTTATCGAGATCCTCCGCAGCAATTCGGGTAGAACGCTCCATAACCGGGTCACTTACCAGGTATTCATTTCCTTCCCGGCCAAATACGATCAGGTTGTGCGCATTGAAGTGAAATCGAAACGCTTCCGGCAAATAAGGAAGGTAATAGACACTACATTGCAACCCTACTGGCAAGCCCTTGTCCAGGGCTTCGTCCAGCGCTTTCCGCGCTGCCTGAGGAGTCGAAAAACGCTGGCTGCTCATCTGTACATCAAGTCGTTGCGCAACCCGTTTAAAGATGGCGCCTGGCCAGATACGGAAGGTGGTTCCGGGGGTTCCATTGACCTTAAGAAATGGTAGATGCCCAAAGAAAAGGCCGGCACCAATGCCAAAGGCCAGGGGCTCGGAAATCGGGATTCCAAAATGCCGAAGCAAATTGGTGGTGACCCCGCTTTCGCAATGGGCATGCTGGAAATGGGTAAAGCTATCCGGCTTCCCGGTGGTAGTAGCGAGAGCACCGCTAAGGGGTGTCTGCTCATTCGTGGGCTGCGACAAAATCTTAGTCCTTAGGATTAAATGTTTTCAATTCTTCAAGAGGTATATTTAATACCTGGGCATATTGCTGAAGGACCTTGTCTGAAAGGCCTGCAAATACAGCCGGCTTCATATGCCGCTTCACAACCCATTGCCACTTGCCCACATATTTTGAGAGCAGGGAAACATCCATAAGACTTCGCTGCATATAGTAGGCAATCGGACTTAAGGTACCTTGCTGTACGGCGATCCGGGTTTCATTCAGGACCTCGGTTGCTTCATCCCAGGCTCCTTTGGTGGCGGCATTTTCAGCTTCCCAGCCAACAGAGGCGACACCGGTATAATGCCCGTCTTTATCGAGGGCATACATCAGCTTCCGAAGCTGATCGCGATCCTTATAATCCAAGCCGTCCTGGGGGACTTCATCCAATTGCATCGCTTGCTCCTTTTATACCCGTGAAGATAAAAAAGAAAACGTCCCAAAGCCTGTTAGACCGGGACGCTTTCCTGTTCCATATTTCCGGGACTGTCCCGGTTTCGGACTTATAATTTTACTTTGACGCTGTCGTTCAGGTCGTTATCTACCAGGATACGGCCACAATGCTCGCAAACCACAATTTTCTTGCGCTGACGGATCTCACTCTGACGCTGAGGAGGGATCACGTTGAAACAACCTCCGCAGGAATCCCGAAGTACCGGAACCACAGCCAGGCCATTCGGATAGGAGTTCCGGATACGATCATATGCACTCAGCATCCGTGGATCCACATGTTCCTTAGCCGCATCACTTTCCTTCTTTAGTTTCTTCTCCTCTTTTTCAGTATCTGCAATGATCTTTTCAAGCTCTTTACGCTTACCGGCAGCTGCTTCTTCAACAACCGCAATACGATCTTCCGTGCGGGTACGAACTACCCGACGTTCCGTTTGTTCGAATTGAGCATCCTTGATATGCTTCTCCCGTAGCTTTACTTCAAGCTCCTGATTCTCGATTTCTTTATTGAGCGCCTCTGCTTCACGATTGTTCTTCACATTATCCAGCTGCTTCTCATATTTCTTCACCAGGGCAACCGCATCCTTCTTGCCTTCATTTTCCTTTTCAATGAATGCATCAATACTTCCGATCTCTGCATCAATATTGGAAATACGGGTCTGAAGGCCTGCGATCTCATCCTCCAGATCTTTAACCTCCATAGGTAGCTCCCCCTTCAGTGTCTTGATCTCATCACCTTTGGAATCGATCTTCTGTAGGGCGATCAGAGCGGAAAGCTTCTCTTCAACTGAAAAATCTTTTACTGTAGCCATATTGTTTTAAAAGAAATAATTTACTGGATTGGTCGTTGTACCGGACAAAAGAAGTGCGAAATTAGGTAATTTTTTCGCTAATATCCCGAGTAATAATTCTGGCGTAAATTGTTCACTTTCATAATGCCCGATATCCGCGATCAGAATCTGGTCCTCCGCATCAAAAAATTGATGGTATTTGTAATCCCCGGTTATAAAGACATCCGCTCCGGCTTTGATGGCCTCTTTTAAGAGGAAGGAGCCCGAACCTCCACATAAGGCTACTTTCCGGATCGGATGGTTCAGCAAGGGACTGTGCCGGATACAGGTACATTCCATTTTGTTTAATAACAACTTGAAAAACGATGTTTCGTCCATTTCGTGCTCCAGCTCCCCAATTAATCCCGCCCCAAGTTCCTGGTTCACATTTGCAAGATCGATCATTTCATAGGCAACGGTTTCATAGGGATGCTGCCCTAAGAGCGCCTTTAGGATTCGGCTTTCCAGGTGAATTGGTACCAGAACTTCAATTTTAGTCTCCTCCACTTCTTCGCGTTTGCCACCAGCGTTGCCAATTTTGGGGGAGGCATTACTTCCTGGACGGAAACTTCCGGTACCTGGACTTGAAAAGGAACATTCCGAATAATCACCAATTGATCCGGCTCCGGCAGCAAAGAGCACATTCCGCAGGTTTTCGGCGTGTTCACTTGGAACATACGTGTATAATTTTTTTAGGCTTTTGGCCATTGGCTGTAGGATCCTCGTATGAACCAATCCAAGACGTTCCGCAATTCGGGCATTTACACCGTTCCGGAGGTTATCCAGATTGGTATGGGACGCGTAGAGGACCATATTATGCCTGATTGCTTTCATCACCACGCGTTCCACATAATTGCGACCGGACAACTTCTTGAGCCCACCAAAAATGATGGGATGATGTGCGATGACCATATTGCAACCGCGGGCCAAAGCCTCTTCAAGGATCGGTTCGGTAATATCCAGGCTGAAAAGCACCCCCGTAATGATGGTTTGAGGTTCACCTACCTGGATACCACTATTGTCATAGCTTTCCTGGTATTGTAGGGGTGCTACCGTTTCCAGGATTGAAATGATTTCCAAGGCTTGCATAAATAAATATTATTAAGTGATACGGAGACTAAAATAGTACAGGTTAGAGTCGGATAAAATTAACCCCTTTCCGGAAGCGCAATCAGTCTATTTAATGGTCCCTCAAAATGCCGGCTTTTGCTTTCAACGCAATAGAAAGCAGTAGACATTCATAAATAACTGGTTAATGAGATGCCAAGCTGAATCTGTCGCTGTGCCTTACCGCTCGATCGCTGGACCTACAATAGCCCAAAAGTGTTCCTTTGGAGGAAGGTTCAAACATGAATAAACTTGATCGACCAAAAGCTAGAATGACGTTTTTATAGAGACTGGTATGACATAGGATTACACTTACTGCCATACCATCCCCGTTAAGTCGCCAACTCGTCGCCGTCACAATGCGACTGGCAGCAACACGCCTAAGGCACCCTATTAAAACAGTCGGGAAATGTTGTTTATAGTATAGGCATCTTCCAGAAAACTAATAAGATATCAGTATCCATTTATCCCTTAAAACATAAAAGAAATACCCAATTTATCTCGACTAAAAGCACTTGAAACCAATTAAATAAATCCAATTTTTCATTTGTTTGTTTTTGCTAGTTTATTTTATGAATATGGACATCTCATTTTAAACATTTATAATTTAATTACTTTGGCATCTAAATTGTTAATACAAGCTTGGAATTTCAGATTAACCAACGCGAAGCAAATTCCTAAACAAGCGTCACCGACTTTTAATTAAATATTTAATTCAAAACTTATGAGGAAACAGATTACTCTTGCTATTGCACTCAGCCTGTTGGGCATCCCTGCGATAGCCCAAAACAGCAGCGTCAGATCCGTGCCGGGTGCTCCGGGAATGTACCCGCAGGTATTGGAATTCCCGGCTGGCCTGGAACCTGATTTTACGCAAGGAACGGTCGTGTTTCAACAACAGGATGGGGTCATTCGTTCATCCGAAACGGTTCTGGCGAACCAGGAAACGGACCAGATCGGGCAACAGCATTTCCGCTATCAACAAAAGATCAATGGCATCCCGGTTGAAAATGCTATTTATGTCGTTCACGTAGCCTCCGGAAAGATCCTTCGTGAAAATGGAGAATGGATTTCCGAGGTACCAAAAGATCTGTTAGCAACCGCTTCTATCTCAGAAAGCACTGCTCTTACAAATGCTATGACTGCTTTTGGAGCCCGTTTGTATAAATGGCAGATCCCTGCTGAAGAAGCATTCATTAAAAAAGAAAGTGGCAATCCCGATGCCAGCTTTTTCCCAAAAGCAAGCCTGGTCTATTATTCCGGGGAAAATAGTGTAAGCCCTGACAATCTCCGTCTAGCCTACAAATTGGATCTGTATGCACAGACCCCAGTAGGTCGTCGCCTCTATTTCATCGACGCACAAACCGGGAAGGTATTAGGTACACGTGAAGTCATGCATACGGTGAATGCTACAGGTACAGCAGTAACTGCTTACAGTGGTACGCAATCGATCACTACTGATCAGGTTTCTACTACCAGCTACCGCCTGCGTGAAACGGGCCGGGGTAATGGTATTCAGACCTACAACCTGGCCACCTCTACCAATTATTCTGCAGCAACTGATTTTACGGATGCGGACAATAACTGGAATAACGTAAACGCCACCTGGGATCAGTATGCAACCGATGCCCATTGGGGTGCCGAGAAAACCTACGATTATTATAAGAATACTTATGGCCGGAACAGTATCAATAATGCGGGTTTCGCGATCCTCAGCTATGTTCACTATAGCGTTGGTTATTTCAACGCATTCTGGGATGGTACCCGGATGACCTATGGTGACGGGGGTTCTACCGATGGTAATAAACCACTAACTGCGATTGACGTTTGTGGCCATGAGATTACACATGGACTGACTTCTTACACTGCAAACCTGACTTATAGCAATGAGAGTGGTGCCATGAATGAAGGCTTCAGTGATATTTTCGGTACTGCTATTGAATTTTATTCAAAACCAGCTACCGCTAACTGGCTGATCGGAGAGGCATTCTATACCATTCGCGATATGAGCAATCCAAATGCTTATGGCCAACCGGATACTTATCTTGGAACAAATTGGGCTACGGGCACCGCTGATAATGGAGGGGTGCATACCAATAGTGGTGTTCTTAATTTCTGGTTTTATCTCCTTTCGCAAGGTGGTACCGGAACGAATGATAAGAATACAGCCTATGCGGTTACTGGTATAGGTATTACCAAGGCAGCCGCAATCGCGTACCGGACACTTACCAATTACCTGACCCCGACTTCTCAATATGCAAATGCCCGTACCCTTTCGGTTCAGGCAGCTACCGATCTTTATGGCGCCACTTCTAATGAAGTAACTCAGGTTAATAACGCCTGGAATGCCGTTGGTGTTGCAGCTACCGTTACACCACCACCATGCACCGATAATTATGAATCGAATGAATCCATTTCTGCCGCCAAGGTCATTGCCTTGAATACCGACCTTACTGGTAAGATCGGCACTGCGACCGATAAGGATTATTACAAGTTCACCACCCTTTCAACCGCTCCAAAACTGAAAGTGACCCTGACCAACCTTCCTAAGAACTATAATCTGGTCCTATTTAATTCTTCCGGTAAACAACTGGGTGCTTCCAGCAATTCAGGTACAACCGCTGAAAGTATTACTTACAATACTGCGACAACCGCTGCCACTTATTACATTGAAGTTCTTGGAGTTTCTTCAGCATACAGTGCTACCAGTTGCTATACCTTCCGGGTGGCAACAGGAAGTGTAAATCAATTGGTTGATGAAAATAGTGCTGATATAACAGATGATCTGACCAATACTAGTGCGATGAACAACAATGACTTGTTAGTTTATCCGAATCCTGCCAAAGGCCAATTGTCTATTCGCTTTACCGCGAGTCAGGAGGGCAACCAGGATATTTATGTAACAGACCTGATGGGCCGGACCATTTCCCGCTTGTCCGTTCCGGTAACTGAAGGGATTAACACTATTACCCTTCCGTTGAACAATTATGTTCCTGGAATGTATTTCCTGAATGTAGTGGGTCAACAAAAAACAAGGTTCCAAGTTGCTGAATAAGACAATTAATAGGAATTAATACAGAGGCTGTCCTGATGGGCAGCCTCTTTTTTTGCTGTTTTTTCTGCCTTTTATATAAAATACAACAAGAATCTTATTCCGTATTAAATCCTGTGGCAATTAAGGATTCTCAAATCGAATCCTCTTTGTGATCAATCCACAGGGTAATGGTTTATCCCTATAATCTCCCTGTTATCCTAAAGAAAATGTGGTTATAAAAATCTTAACATCTGCTTTATGAACCCTAAGCATAATTTGCAGTCCCTAACGGTGCATGCGCCTAATACAATCACATAGCTTCTGGTTATTTCCAGTATTGCTGGCAATATTTTGCCTGATGTCCTTGCATGGCACTAAGAAAAATATTAGTAATAAGCAGGTATCAAAGGTGTGCACGCTAGGTGTTTATCATCCCCAGATCCAAAGTATCGAGGACTTGCTGAATGCGCAACATTCACCATCGGGTAAGCATAAATCCAATCAAAAGAAAGGAGGCCAGCAAATACCGATAGTGGTGACGCTGATCCATTTAAATATTCCGAACGCAGCCTTGACTCCATGGACCATTTCGCCTGAAATAGTTTTCCCACAGGCTTACTCTTACCTCTACTTTGAAGAAATAAACCCTCCGCCCCCCAAGGGCAACTGTTAGGTCGTTTGTTTTTTATACAGAACCCACTGGGTTCAATCCAATTATTTCATTTACTGATTTTTATAAACATGAAGCTTTTCAAAAGGCTCTGCATGTGCCTGTGTGCAGGATGTATGATCTTCATATACAGCCCCGTCCATTCACAAATCCAGTCCGATACCTTGCACCTTACGCTTCCGGAAACAGAAGCCCTTTTCCTGCAAAAAAACCTGCAATTACTAGCGCAGCACTATAATGTAAAGTCCGATAGCGCCCTGATCCGACAGGCCAAACTTTGGGACAATCCAAGCATTAGTGTCGACCAGAATGTCTATGTTAACCACCGGTTTTTCGAACATGGTGAAGATGATGCCGGTAACCCAACCGGCCAGTTCTATGTACAGATACAACAATTGATCCAATTAGGTGGTAAACGCCATAAAGCCATGGCGGTCGCTGGTGCCAATGCACTGGTGACCCAATTACAATTTGAAGAACTGATGCATAGTCTTCGCCAGACCCTGCGGAAAGATTTTTACTCAATCCTTCAACAGGAACGGTATGCCCGTTTATACCAGCAGGAATTGGATGAAATGGACAAACTGGTAAGTAGTATGGAAGGCCAGCTTAAAGCAGGAAATATTGCCCGCAAAGACTTATTGCGGGTACAGGCCGTTCAGGTGGGTCTCCAACAGGAACTCGTCGAAAATGCACGAACCCTCGAAGACACACAAAATGAAATAAGGACCCTACTTAGCCTGACCGGCAATGAATATATCCGTCCGGAAGGCGAAAAGCTGAGTTCCATTCCAAGCTTACCATCGCAGGGCATCGACGAATTGACCAACCTGGCCCGGCAGCATAATCCCAGCTACCTGATTGCCAAGCAGCAATTAAACTATCAGAAACTAAGCTACCGCTATCAAAAATCTTTGGCAGTACCGGATCTGAATGTGGGTCCTAACTATGATCGTGCTTCAAATTTCGCGCCCAATTATTTCGGCCTGACCCTCGGCATTCCCATCCCCATATTCAACCGAAATCAGGGGAATATTAAAGCTGCCGCTTTTAATGTGCAGCAACATGAAAGTCTCCTGGGTTCTGAAGACGTAAATCTGCAGAATGATGTGCGCGCCGCATACCGCAAACTGGCCTTGTCATTAAGTATCGTTGGTACCAAAACAACGATCTTTTATAATGATTACCGGGACCTGTTTGACAACATTATCCAAAGCTACAGGAACCGTCAGCTGAGCCTGGTGGAATTCATAGACTACCTCAATGGCTATGAAGATATCCGGGAGAAACAATTACAACAACAGTTATCCATTCAATTAGCAAAGGAGGAACTGAATTTCCAGGTCGGAATGGATGTCGTCCAATAATCCGGCACCAGCCCTCGAATCTTTACCGTCCCGAAATCATTATAAGTAAGACTACCAATCATCCGATTCAATACAGACACCATTTTATGAAACATATTCTTTCCCTTGTTGCTGCAGCCCTGATCCTGGTTTCCTGCGAGCACAAAACGGAAGTCACCGGAGTAAAAAAATTCACGCTTTCCGATACGATCCGTCATATGATGACCATCGACAGCGTCCGGACCTGCAATATAGACGATGAGGTTTCCCTTAATGGCGAGATCTCATTCAATGAAAACAATGTAGTGAAGGTGTTCCCACGCAGCAGTGGGCAGGTATTACAGGCACCTCTGACTTTGGGAGATTATGTACACAAAGGCCAGGTGCTGGCTGTGATCCGGAGTGCTGATGTGGCTGGTTCATATGCAGATCTGAGCAGCACAAATGCTGACATTGCCATCACCAAACGACAAATGGAAAATGCGGAAGCACTATACAAGAACGGTATTTCCAGTGAACGTGAATATGTCGAAGCCAAGCAGAATTATGAAAAAGCATTGGCAGCCAGGAACAAAGTGCAATCAAGCATAAGTATCAATGGAGGAGGTAATAGCAAGGCAGGAGGAGAGTATTCGGTACTGGCTCCCATTGACGGTTATATTGTTGAGAAAAAGGTAAATGCCGGAAATTTCATCCGTTCAGATGCCTCGGAAAATTTGTTTACAATATCCGATCTGCGCAATGTCTGGGCATATGCTAATGTGTATGAATCGGACATCTCAAAAGTAAAAGAGGGCTTTACAGTAAGTGTGAAAGCTGCTGCTTACCCCGATAAGGAGTTTGTTGGTAAGATTGATAAGATTGGCCAGGTACTTGATCCGCAAAGCAAGGCACTCCGGGTGCGTGTCACCCTGGATAATTCCGAAAAGCTGTTGAAGCCGGATATGTTCGCTCGAGTGATTGTGAGCAATAAGGAAAGTCGGACGGCGACTTGCATTCCAACGCAGGCAATCGTTTCCCAGGATGGTAAACAATATGTGGTAACCTATTTTGGAAAAGATTCACTGGATGTAGCCGAGATTCATGTGCTGCGTACGGTTGGCGATCATACTTATCTCATCGATGGTGTTCAGCCGGGTCAACAGGTCGTAACAAAAGAACAATTGCTCATTTTTAATCAGCTTGTAGAGGAATAATAGAGCCCAAATCGGGCCTTCCCTAATTATTTCTTCTACCAATCCAATCAAAGAAAATGAACAAGTTCATAAAGCGGATCATCCACTTCTCCCTCAGGCACCGCTACCTGGTCTTTTTTCTAACGGGAATACTTGCAATCATCGGCTTCATCGCCTATCGGAATACCCCTATTGAAACCTTTCCGGATGTTACAAATACGCAGATTATTATCATTGCACAATGGCCGGGCCGAAGTGCTGAAGAAGTGGAAAAGTTTGTAACAATTCCTCTGGAAACCACATTGAATTCGGTCCAGAAACGTACATCCCTACGTTCGACCTCCTCATTCGGCCTAAGTTATATCCGAATCATCTTTGATGATGATGTGGATGATGCCTTTGCAAGGCAGCAGGTGCTAAGTCGCCTGGGAGGTGCAGATCTTCCGGATGGAGTGAAACCTGATGTACAGCCACCATATGGTCCTACCGGTGAGATTTATCGCTACACCCTGCGAAGTAAAATCAAAAATATACGCGAACTCACAACTATACAGGATTGGGTACTAGACCGGCAGTTTAAATCCATTCCAGGCGTGGCTGATGTGAACTCATTCGGCGGTGAAGAAAAGATCTATGAGATCAGTGTAAATCCCAATTTGCTAAGCAAATATGGGCTTTCTTCCCTTGATGTTTACAATGCCGTATCTAAAAGCAATATCAATGTAGGCGGTGATGTTCTGGAACAGAATGGGCAGGCGTTCGTGGTGCGCGGTATTGGGATTCTGAATGATGTTTCGGAAATCGAGAATATCATCATTACTAAAGTAAATAATGTTCCTATTCTGATCAAGAATATTGCAACCATCAAAGAGGCCGGCAAACCGCGACTGGGTTGGGTCTCGCGGGATGATCAGCATGATGTGATCGAAGGGATTGTGGTGATGCGAAAAGGGGAAAATCCTGCAGAGGTATTACAACGAATTGAGGATAAAGTCAAAGATCTCAATGAGAATATCCTCCCCAAAGGGGTTAAGATCGATACCTTCTATGACCGGACAGACCTTATGGGTTATGCTACCCACACTGTAATCCATAACCTGATTGAAGGGATCGTGCTGGTTACCCTGATCGTACTCATTTTCATGGCCGACTGGAGAACAACTCTTACAGTGGGTATTATCGTACCGCTGGCGTTGCTATTTGCATTCATGTGTATGCGGATAAAGGGCATGAGCGCCAATTTGCTATCGATGGGGGCGGTGGATTTTGGTATCATCATCGATGGTGCCGTCGTTATGGTGGAAGGGCTCTTTGTAGCCCTGGATCATCGAGCACGGGAGGTCGGGATGGAACGGTTTAATAAGCTCGCCAAGATGGGTTTATTCAAGTCCGTAGGTACCGAAATGGGGAAGGCCATATTCTTCTCCAAACTGATCATTCTGACTTGCCTCATTCCAATCTTCGCATTCCAGAAGGTGGAAGGGAAAATGTTCTCTCCACTGGCTTATACCCTGGGATTTGCATTGCTGGGGGCGCTGATTTACACACTCACCTTTGTACCCGCATTATCCAGCGTTCTACTTCGGAAGAACGTAAAGGAGAAGCATAATGTCGTAGTGCAATTCTTTGAAAGAAATATTGGAAAGGCATTCCGCAAGGTCTGGGCAAACCAGAAAATAAGCCTGCTAATTGCAGTGATCATTATGATCCTGACCTTCTTCTCCGCCCGTTTCCTGGGCTCGGAATTCCTACCGGAACTTGATGAAGGCGCGCTTTGGGTAGAAAGTGAATTACCTATGAGTGTAAGCCTTCCTCAAGCGGTGGAGATCAGTGACAAGATGATCCAGATCATCCGCAAATTTCCTGAAGTGAAGCAGACCTTATCGCAAATCGGTAGAACGAATGATGGAACGGATCCCAAGGGATTTTTCAATGTGCAGATCCAGGTAGATCTGAAACAAAAGGAAGATTGGCCTAAGGGAGAAACGGAAGAGCACCTGATTGATCAGATGGATGAACAACTGCGGAAGATCCCCGGAATCGTACTGAATTATTCGCAACCAATTCGTGATAATGTCGAAGAAGCTGTAGCTGGTGTAAATGCATCTCTGGCGGTGAAGATTTTTGGTCCTGATTTCGATATGCTGGATAGTACTGCAAGAGTCGTAAAGGGTGTTCTAAAGAATGTAAAGGGCATTGATGATCTTGGAATTTTACGTAATCTAGGGCAACCGGAATTCAGGATTGAATTGGATCAGCAGAAGATGGCGCAGTATGGCGTAAGTATCGCAGATGCCAATGCTGTTATCGAAATGGCACTGGGAGGTAAAGCTGCAACTGAACTCTATGAAGGGGAGCGGAAATTTGATATCAGGATCCGTTATGAAAAGGATTTCCGGGATACACAGGGTAAGATTGCCGAATTGCGGGTACCGACCCAGGATGGTACCAAGATCCCGCTGTCTGAAATCGCTTCAACTCGCACCCTTACCGGTCCGGCATTCATCTTCCGCGATAATAATATGCGGCATATTGCGGTAAAGTTCTCTGTACGTGGACGGGACCTGGGAAGTACAATTGCAGAAGCACAGGCGAAAGTGGCGAAGGCCCTGCAATTGCCAAAGGGATATAGCATGAGTTGGAACGGTGAGTTTGAAAATGCGGAACGGGCTTCCGCAACATTGGCTCGTGTGGTTCCACTGTGTCTGCTAGGCATCTTCCTGATCCTATTCATCACCTTCGGTAATGTAAAGGATGCCGTATTGACCATCATGAACGTACCATTTGCTTTGATTGGTGGTATCCTGGCGCTGCATATTACCCGAATGAATTTCTCGATCTCGGCAGGTATTGGCTTTATTGCACTTTTTGGGGTTTGTATTCAGAATGGGGTCATCCTTATTTCCGTATTCCGGAAAAACCTGGAAGCTAAAATGCATCTAAATGATGCTATTGAACAGGGTGTGATCAGCCGGGTGCGTCCGGTGGTTATGACGGCACTGATGGCAGCCATCGGTTTGTTGCCCGCTGCTATATCTACTGGAATTGGGTCAGAGACACAAAAGCCATTGGCAATTGTGGTCATAGGCGGATTGGTAACATCTACCCTGCTTACGCTCTTGTTGTTACCCGTCCTATATGCTCGTGCCTATAACCTGATGCATAAACGAGAGAACCGGAAATTATTACGCAAGGCAGGGGTGATCAGCAAGCCACCGAGCACGCTTGGATAATTTGGGATTTGGTAATTTGGGAATGGGATCCGCCGTACCGCCGTTATTGGTCGTTTTACCAACAATGTTTCAAAGCCGAATACGCGAAACCTGAAACTTGATACCTAATACCTGATACTTCATACCTAATACCTGAAACCCGATACCTGTGAAAAATGAAAGACAATCATCGTTCACCTCATATCTTGAATGCGGCCTCCAACCTGATGGGTATCTGTTTGATCATACAGACATCCATCAGGGTTTTGGGCTATGGCAACAAGAGTTATATTGATGAGATCACTGCGGTGGCCACCTGTTTCTTTATGAGTGCCTGTCTGTTTTCGTACTTATCCCTTCGGAATGCAACGGAGAAGCGCTCCCTAAAGTTGGAGCGCATCGGTGATATAAGCTTTTTGCTGGGCCTGGGATTATTATTTGTAATGGTGATCCTGATTTCGATCAATAAAATTTCGTGATTATCAGAAACGTAGTGTCGCAAGCATTAGGTCAAGCCGCGCTACATAGTTTAGTTCCTTACCAAAGCAGAAAGCGATGAATCATTAGCTTTTATTGTAAATAAACAACATTCTGATAAATAACTCATTTACAGTTTAATGAAGCTATTGCGAACAATCTGGGTGCCTACCACCTAATACTTAGAAAGGACTACTATATTTGAAGAATCAAGCGGAAGTAGCTCAGCTGGTAGAGCATCAGTTTCCCAAACTGAAGGCCGCGGGTTCGAGCCCCGTTTTCCGCTCCATTCTATTATTTGAATACCGAATTGTAAGACTAGCTCTGTGCTGCCAGCAAAAGATCCAGGTCTGTGAATTTGACTCCAAAGCGCCGGGCAATTGGCGCATTCGTCACGCAGCCTTTATAAAGGTAAACACCATTCCGGATTCCCGATTTTAACTGGATCAATCCTTCCACACCCCCACTGTCCGCACTCTCCTGAAGTATCGGCATCAGTACATTACTTACAGCCCTGCTGGCGGTTCTGGACACACCCGAGGCAATATTGGGCACGCAGTAATGAATGACATCATACTCCTTAAATGTAGGATGTTCATGACTGGTCGTTCTAGAAGTTTCGAAACACCCGCCCCGATCGATACTCACATCAATAATGATACTTCCTGCTTTCATGGCCTGAACCATGGCCTCCGTCACAACCACAGGGGTCATGCCATTCACCGGCTTCAGGGCACCTACGGCGACATCCGATGAAGCCAGCTCTTCCGCAAGAGCTACCGGTTCAATTACCGAAGTAAATAAGCGGCGACCTACATTATTCTGCAAACGCATCAGGCGATAGATGGAATTATCAAAGATCTTGACTGAAGCCCCCAGACCTAATGCAGTCCTTGCAGCAAATTCACCGACAACCCCTGCTCCGATGATCAGCACCTTTGCGGGAGGCACTCCTGAGATTCCACCCAGCAGGATTCCTTTGCCCTGATGCACATTACTCAGGTATTTAGCAGCTGTAAGTATGGCTGAAGACCCGGCAATTTCACTCATGGATCGAACGATCGGATAATTGCCCGAATCATCCTTTATGGATTCAAAAGCGATCGCTATGATCTTCTTCTGCATCAGCTTCTCGATCATTTCTGCCTTTAATAAAGGCATATGGATCGGGGAAAAAATAACCTGATTGGGTTGCAGCCATTCCACTTCCTCTTCAGAAATGGGGGCACTTTTTATAATGGCCGTCGCCTTGTACAATTCGGATTTATCATACACAATCCGGGCTCCGGCCTCACTATAATCATGATCAAAATAAAATGAACCTTCCCCTGCAGCATGCTCCACGACCACTTCATGTCCTCGATTGACAATGACAGACACTGCTTCCGGGGTTAGAGCCACCCGATTTTCCTGGAATGATGTTTCCCGGGGTATTCCAATATACAGTTTTTTCTTCCGGGGCTGAATTTCCAATGTTTCTTCCAGCGGCACATACGAAAATGAGGGAGATATGTAGGGCTTCCGTTCCACAGGCACAATTTGCAGAAATGTACAACTACATTCCCGATATTCCCACAATAATACTTGGTTTAACCTCTGTTTAAAAACACTGCTTTCTAAGAACTGAAGCAGTATTTTTGTTGAGAATCAGGTCAAGTACACTTCCATATAAATGCTCCGGCAATCTACCCAACAACGGCTCCTACAGCGACTTTCTCCGCAACAAATTCAGATCATGAAACTGTTGCAGGTGCCTACTGTCAATCTGGAAGAACGGATCAAGGAGGAGATGGAAGAAAACCCGGCCCTAGAATATGGGGACGAAGGAAAAAAGGAAGAGGACGATATTTATGGCCTGGATGCGAAAGACGACCCCGAAGACTTTTCAACGGATGCAGATATTCCTGAAGATGATGTAGCCCTTTCCAGCGATACTGCTGACAAGGTAGACCTGGACGATTATCTACGGGGTGAGGATAGCGGCGATTATGGCGGAGATTACAATAGCGATGATTATGACGGAGAACGTCAGTCAATGCCGATCCGTCTCGAAAATTCCTTTCATGACCATTTACTAGGTCAATTGGGAATGCTGGAGCTGGATGAACGCGAGAACACCATTGCCGAACAAATCATTGGCAGTATTGATGATGATGGTTATCTACGCAGAGAAGTGCCTGCCATCGTTGATGACCTGGCTTTTGCCCGAAACGTATCCACAGATATCGATGAGGTCAATCATATTCTGAATCGCATCCGGAATACGTTTGACCCTCCCGGAGTAGCCGCCTGGTCCTTACAGGAATGCCTGATCCTGCAGTTGCAACGCGTGCAACCACAAAGCCCGGAAATTCGTGCCGGCATCCAATTGCTGAGCCGCCATTTTAACGAATTTACCAAAAAGCATTACGATAAAGTACAGCGCTCCCTGGGCATAGATGAAGACACCTTCCGGCATGTGATCAATATCATCACCCGCCTGAGCCCCAAGCCCGGCGCTGCCTTCGGCTCCTTCAACAAAGCCGAAAGCTATATCATTCCAGATTTTTTCGTCAACAACAATGGTGGAAAACTAGAGCTGACCCTGAATGCCAAGAATGCACCCGAATTGCGGGTTTCTGAAGGCTATCGGGAAATGCTGAGTGCCTATGACCGGGGAAATAAAAAAGATAAACGTCAGAAAGAAGCCGTTCAGTTCATCAAACAAAAACTGGATGCGGCCAAATGGTTTATTGATGCGATCCGCCAACGGCAACATACGCTGGTGCATACCATGCAGGCCATTATCGATCTGCAGCGTGAATTCTTTCTTTCCGGGGATGATGCGGCCATGCGCCCCATGATCCTGAAAGATGTAGCCCAGATCACCAATCTGGATATCTCGACCGTCAGCCGTGTTGCCAATAGCAAATATGTACAAACGGAATTTGGAACCTACAAACTGAAATATTTCTTTTCAGAAGCCCTACAAACCGATAGTGGCGAGGAGGTCAGTACCCGGGAAGTAAAGAGCATTCTGGCTGGCTTCATAAATGATGAAGACAAGAAACATCCGCTTTCTGATGATCGGTTGACAGAAATGTTACAGGAAAAAGGCTACAATATCGCCCGGCGCACGGTAGCGAAGTATCGGGAACAATTGAATGTACCGGTGGCACGGCTTCGTAAGGAACTTTGACGTGGGGGTAAATCCACAAACCCTGCAAGAAAACCAGTCAGAAAAGCTGTAGAAAAGTCATTCTAAGACCCGTCTAATAACTGCCGGCATTGCCATTCTCGCCATCCATAGCTTCTAGTGAACGAGGGTAAAGGAAGGCTGTGAATCAGGTTCTTCCAAGCCTGAAGTTCCGTTCCGAAATTGGGGGATTGCAAGGCCAGTCGTGACAAGACAGGGTCTAGCCACAACGGTTACGATTGGGTAATGATCATACAAGATCGCTAAGACCACATCCCTTTTGAAGAACGGTAATAACAGTAGATTGTTCTTAAACTCCGCCTAAAAAACTGCTGGCATCGCCATTCTCGATGGCCGGGTGAACCGATTCATCAAAAAAATGAATCGATCGAATCATTCCTGCTCCTTCCAATGCATAGCTACTGCATCCAGGGCTTCGAAGAATTCTGGTCCCCATTTACGGAGGATCGGTCCTTTCAGGAATTGATAAACGGGTACCTGGAGTTTGCTGCCAAGCTTACATGCTGGACGACACAATTTCTTCCGGGGTTCATAGTTAACGGCCGTATATCCGGGTTGTTCGATCACACGAATCGGATATAGATGACAGGAAATGGGCTTTTGAAAATCGATCTTCTTATCCAGCCAAGCCTTCTCAATACCGCATTTAACGATATTGAGTTCATCCCGGTACGCAAAACAGCAGGTGCCATCCGGCATGGTGGGTGTCACCAGGCCAAACTCATCATCCGTAGTATGAGTTCCTTCCTGTTCGATTTTCAGTCGATAGTCTGCATCCAGGTATTCCTTGAAGGCGGGGTATAGCTCGTTAATCGTTACCGATTCCTCTTCGGTAAGTGGCGCACCACAATCACCATCCACGCAACAGCCTCCTTTGCAGGCATTCAGATCGCAGACAAACTGGGCTTTAACAACATCATCAGAAACCAGAACCTCCCCAATTGCAATCATAATTATGGTTGTGCCCCCATTAAACAGGAAGCAGGACAATCGAACCTGTCACTTTGTCGACAGGACTATATCCGTTTTTTAAAAGGTTAAAAAGGAAACGAAGGTACCAAAGCCCGGAGAATGACTGGAAGACCAGTCAGACTTCGTTACATATTGATGTAATTCATGAGCTGCTTATAACGATCCATGACGTCTTCTGCACCGACCTGTGCCCCAAACAACTCTTTGACCACGTAATCATGCCGTTCAAAGGAGGATACCAGGGCTTCAAGATTCGTACGATTGGTTTTAAGGGTCACTTCAATCTTGCCGCTTAATGGATCGGTATTGATTTGAGAGGCAATAACTGTAACATCCTCATTTTCGCATAAACGCGCAATTTCTGAGAGGCTGTATTGACGTGGCTCCAGATCCAGGACAATAATACCCCCAGGATTTACCAGGCCAGAATTATTGGTGATATAGTCAAGTAGATCATCCCGCGTGATCGAGCCCAGGTATTTGGAGCTGCCATCAAGAACAGGAACAATATTCAGGTGTTGTTCACTGGCCATCCTCAAGGCATCAAAAGGGTGACCAGAAGCTAATACGGCCGGTTTATAATGCGCAAAATCAGCACTATCCAGCGCACGTTCCGGCTTATCCCAATCCAGTACATCATTTTCCTGGATAAGGCCCAGGTACTGATCATTCTGAACCATGGGCAATTGGGTAAGGTGGGACTCTTCCATCAGGAAAAGGGCCTTACTACCCGTATCTGTTGGTAAGAGTGTGGGAACAGCAGGGGAAATTAATTGTCCGATTTGCATGGCAGGGTGTTATAATTGTTTCAGCACAAATTGCGATCCACATTGATGTTGCAACATGTTTTACTTGAGTTAATGACCAGGCCGTGATAATTCCTAATTCGAGTGTCTGGCAAGGAAATCCCCAAGTATTTTGTTAAACGCCGCTGGTACTTCCATCATAGGAGCATGTCCGCAATGGTCAATCCAGTGAAGTTCACTGTTTGGCAGCAATGCATTGAATTCTTCTGCAACCAAAGGTGGGGTAATTGTATCATTCTTTCCCCAGATCAGGCAAGCAGGAACCTTAATATCTTTTAACTCATCACCCAAATTATGCCGAATGGCACTTTTGGCAAGCGCAATGATCTTGATGGCCTTCATGCGATTATTCACAATTTCAAAGACTTCATCCACGAGTTCCTTGGTAGCCACCTGCGGATCATAGAAGGTGAGTTCCGTCTTTTTGCGGATGAATTCTCGATCATTCCGTTTCGGATACGTCTCTCCCATCCCATTCTCAAAGAGTCCGGATGATCCGGTGAGAATGATGGATTTAACCTTGGACTGGTATTTCAGGGTGTACACCAATCCGACGTGACCACCAAGGGAATTGCCAAGAAGGTGGAATCCATCCAGTTCCCGGGCATCAATAAATTTCTGGACATGCTTCGCAAGCCCGTTTACCGTTGTATCCAGCAGCGAAAGATCAAATAAAGGCAGCAAGGGGATAATGACCTTATGCGTTGTTTTGAAGTGCTCAATCAGGTCCTGGAAATTACTGAGTGCTCCAAATAATCCATGTAACAAAACGAGTACTTCGCCTTCTCCTTCTTCCACATACTTGAATTTACCGTGTTGCTTGATTTCGTAGTCCATTGAGGCCGAGATAAGGTGGTGTGTTCCGCTAAAATAATGCAAGTGGCGGGAAAAGAACAGATGTTATTACGGATACTAACTTTCACGCTTAAGTAACTATGTCTCCAATGCACCAAATCATAAATCTTACCCATCTTTAGAAATCTCCAGCGTTTCGGCAGATTGACACAATAGTTTAACAAATAACTACATGATTTGGCAGCATTGAAATTGAAAATAATACGCTGAATCTTGTTTCATAGTAGCACGCAGGAATAATTTCAGGCCTGCGATCATAGCTTTCCCGACATTCGCATATGCTCCAGACAGATTTCCTGGTGATCGGTTCCGGTATTGCCGGACTCACTTTTGCCGTTAAGACCGCCAAGCGTTTTCCTGATAAAACCATTACGATCCTGACTAAGGCAGCAACCGATGAGACCAATACCAAGTATGCACAAGGCGGAATTGCGGTGGTAAATGATACCAGTCACGATTCATTTGAGAAGCATATTCAGGATACCCTGATTGCCGGGGATGGTTTATGCAATGAAGCCATTGTACGCCTGGTCGTAGAAGAAGGCCCACAGCGGGTCGAAGAAATGATCGCCTGGGGCACCGAGTTCGACAAGGACCCGGATGGAGACTATATGCGGGGCCGCGAAGGAGGCCATTCTGAATTCCGCATCCTCCATCACAAAGACATCACCGGCTATGAAATTGAACGGGCTTTGGTTGCGGAAGCCAAGCGTTTCCCGAATATCCAGATCCATAATCACTGGTTTGTGGTAGATCTGTTGACCCAACATCATCTGGGTTACCTGGTCACCAAAGTAACTCCGGACACCCAATGCTATGGAGTCTATGCCCTTAATTTAAACACCTTTGGTATCGAAAAGATCCTGGCAGGTGTTACGTTGATGGCAGCGGGTGGTACCGGTCAGGTCTATCGGACCACCACCAATCCACGAATTGCCACCGGTGATGGAATCGCCATGGCTTATCGAGCCAAGGCGCGGATCGAAAACATGGAATTCATTCAATTTCACCCAACGGCTTTATTTGAGGTTGGCGTCTCCCCATCATTCCTCATCACCGAGGCAGTTCGTGGGGATGGAGGAATTCTCCGCAATAAAGAGGGTATCGCCTTCATGGAACAATATGATTCCAGGAAAGATCTGGCACCCAGGGATGTAGTGGCAAGAGCCATCGATAGTGAAATGAAAAAAGCCGGAACGGAGCATGTTTTCCTGGACTGCAGGCATATGGACCATGAACGCTTTATCGCCCACTTCCCGAATATTTTTGCCAAATGCAAAAGCATCGGTATTGACATCAGCACCCAACTGATTCCTGTAGCCCCTGCCGCACATTATTGCTGCGGTGGTATCCAGACCGATGAATGGGGCCACTCATCCATCAAAAACCTGTATGCCTGCGGGGAATGTTCCTCTACAGGGCTTCATGGTGCCAATCGCCTGGCCTCCAATTCCTTGCTGGAGGCATTGGTCTTTGCTCACAGGTGCGCAGAAGATGCAGCCCGGGTTATCGAAACCACCGAGATCTGCCTGGCAATGCCGGACTGGAATGCTTCCGGAACCAGGGATCCGAAAGAAATGATCCTGATTACCCAGAGCCTGAAAGAATTACAATCCATCATGAGTGATTATGTTGGAATCGTTCGGAATGATGTGCGACTGGAAAGGGCTATGCGCCGCATCGATCTGATCCATGAAGAAACGGAAGCCCTGTACCGGACCACCAAATTGAGCCCGCAATTAATGGAGCTCCGCAATCTGATCACGATCGGGTACCTCATCGTTAAAGGCGCCACATTCCGAAAAGAAAGCCGTGGCTTACATTTCACCACCGATTACCCGGAAAAAAGTCAATTGAAACAGGATATCGTCCTGTAGTTTAGGATGGAATTATACCAGCAAAATGGTTTTGAAGTAATAATACTGCAGAAATAGTACTGCAGAAAATAGTACTCCAGAAAAAAGTACTCCAGATTTTGGTACAATAGGCATGTCATCCCGAGGCCACGAGGGACCTCACAGCGACTTGGCAGATGGTATCCAGGGAATGTAGTACCCTGGAAATGCAATTGGTTCATTTGCAGTAAACCCCCATATCAGTCTCCGAAAACTCAGGATATGTGTGGGTCCCACCCTCGACCGCCATAGCCCTTGTCGAAGGAGGGGTGACTCTGGATGCTAATCTGTAGAACCAAAATCTAATGTACCAACCCTATCCCGGTAAATAGGGATTTCGTCCCCACCCTGCTCAATAAAAATCATAATCCTTCCTGACAATATTCAGGCGTAGGCCCCCGTAAAAGTAATTATCCGTATAATCAGGCATGGTTCCATTATCATAGCTTACCACCCGGTGTGTGGCTCCCAGATCGATATAAAGATTCTCCCTTAATTCAAAGGAAGCGTTCACATTAACAGACAGGGTCGTCGTTTTCAGGCCATTGGTCAGGGTATACCCATACTCCGGATTAGCGGTATTTACAGGGGTATTTTCGCTGTAATTCAGGAACGGATTACTTCCGTAGTTTGACATTTTACCAGTAGTCAGCATGGTATCCAAGCCTTGTTTATAATAAAGCACTTTCATGGAAAGATAGAGGCCAGGTAATGGACGGTATCGGATCAAGCCAATAAGCTCCTGGAAACCTGCACCAAGAGGATGCGCCAAAGGCTGATTGTAGTGCGTGTAATTGGCATTAGTGTCATAGTGAGAATAGGTGAATGGCCGTACGATATTGAGTTCTCCCTGTACATCCAGATTTGGGATCCCAAAGAAATCAAAGTATTTCCCACCCATCTGAACCCCATATTTATTGCCGAACCAGCCATCCCCTGAAAAGAGTTCGCTGCTTTTAAATTCATCAAAAAGGATTTGTCCGTAGAACTGCAAGTGTTTTGCTGCAATAACCTTCAGATTTAGCCCCAGATTGACATTATCCGGTGAGCCATTCGCTCGTTCGATCGAGCGGTATAGAATGACCGGGTTCATGTAAGAGAATTCAAAACGATTACCCCGGTCGAAAATGGTGCTTTCAAACAACCCGATGTTCAACCACCGGGTGGCATTGATGCTCAAGTGGTGTATGGTAGCATATTTATGCGGAAGTTGCTGGTCGCCACCCCGGGTATATTGTGGGGTGAGTTCCAGATAAAGGTTCTGGTAATTGAGTTTCCAGATCCGTGTATTCAATCGCAGAAAAGTTGCCGGCGGCGCAAAGTCTGAAAGGAATAAAGATCGGATCCCATCGCCGATAAAGTGCTTGTCATAACCGAAAGTGACATTGACCACATCCTTGATGGCCGCAAAATCAATATACCCCCTGGCCTGGAGATAATCATAGGTTTGCGCGGAAGGATTCTGGTAATAATCTGCACCCGGAACAGCCTGAAAACCTGGATGCCGGTTGTTAATATATTGATCTACAAAGGAAGGAACCTGCTCCTGATTATCCGCGAAATACGTGTACACGCCTATTTTATCGGCAATCCGGGCCCGGATCTCAACACCCCGGCTGGAAGCCAGAAGACCGGTTTTAGCTAATGGCTGTGATGAGGATTCGCTCAATCCACTGACGGAGATCACCGGGTTTGCCACCAGAAAGAAGTTCGGTGTTTTCACATGCAGGAGATCTGGTTGTTTATTATAAAAGGCTCCTTTAAACCAGGGATGCCGTGACGGAATGGCTCCATCGCCTTTTGATGCCCATTCACCACTTACGGATATGGCATGAGCGATCAGGTAGTGATCAATATTCGTCAGACCGATCCCCCCGTCATTCACCCCATCCCCTGCATCAATATCCCGCACAGACTCTAGAAATGCAACGGCTCCCTTCCGGGAAACTGGCTGATTCGCCATGAATAAATTCCGATCCAGAAAACCCTGACGTGTTTCCAGGCGATCCAATAACTGATAATCATCCTGCCCTAATTGCAAATAGGTCGTCTGCGCTTGTAAAGACGTTAGCGGCAACAGGATTAAAAGCGTGGCAAATATTTTCTTAATCATGGACATCAGAGGTAAGCGTGTGTGTTGGTAACTTGCTGCAAAAGTATTCGTAAATAAGTATCTTCCTAATCTGCCATGTCATCCAGTCTCTTAATAAAAGAAGCAACTATTGTCAACGAAGGAACATCCTTTGTCTCCGACATCCTCCTAAAAAATGGCCGAATTGATGCCATTGGTAAGGGCCTTTCAACGACGGAACGGGTTCGGGAAATCCCTGCTGCCGGACTATATCTAGTGCCCGGCGTCATTGACGACCAGGTCCATTTCCGGGAACCAGGTCTAACACAGAAGGCCTGTATCGCAACGGAATCCTGCGCCGCAGTAGCTGGAGGCACCACCTCTTTTATGGAGATGCCCAATACTAAACCGGCCAGTCTGAGCCAGGAATTGCTGGAAGCGAAGTATGATATTGCCGCCAATTCATCGCCGGCGAACTATACCTTTTTCATGGGCGTATCCAATGATAATGCGGAGGAAGTTTTGCGTACTAATGAAAAGAAACAGGATGTCTGTGGGGTGAAAATATTTATGGGGTCCTCTACCGGTTCCATGCTGGTCGATAATTTCATTACCCTGAACCGAATTTTCTCCGGATCCGAATTATTAATTGCAACGCATTGTGAGGACGAACGGGTCATTGCAGCGAATATGTTGCGGTATCCAGATGCCAATGATGCCTCCTTTCATCCACTTATCAGGGATGCTGAAGCCTGTTTCGAAAGTTCGTTTACGGCCATCCAATTAGCAAAACAAACAGGTGCCCGCCTTCATATCCTTCATATTTCGACCGCGAAGGAGTTGCAATTGTTCAGCAATATGGTGCCCCTCAGAGATAAGCAGATCACCACAGAAGTTTGTGTCCACCATCTGCATTTTAGCTCGGATGATTATGCCCGCTATGGAAATCTTATCAAATGCAACCCTGCCATAAAGGCCCCGGAAAACCGAAAGGCACTATGGGAGGCCTTGCTGGATGATCGCCTGGATATCATAGCCACGGACCACGCCCCCCATACCTGGGAGGAAAAACAGCAGCCCTATTCTCTTGCCCCATCGGGCATTCCTTTGGTTCAGCATTCCCTGCTCCTGATGTTGCAATATGTCAAGGAAGGCCGGATTTCTATAGAAAAGGTGGTTGAAAAAATGAGCCATGCCCCGGCTGAATGTTTCAGGATACAGGACCGGGGCTATATCCGGGAAGGCTATGCTGCGGATTTGGTCCTTGCAGATCTTCATTCGAATACCCTCGTTAATAAGGAAAACATCTTGTACCGCTGCAAATGGTCACCCTTCGAAGGGCATAAATTCCCGGCCCGGATCGTATCTACAATAGTTAATGGAAATATTGTTTATGAAAATGGTGTCGTTAATGACTCTATAAAGGGTCAACGTTTGAAGTTTGACCGGTAATGCAAAACGATAAGACCACCCTACGAGACCTCAGTATATTCAATTCTTCAGGGGAAGATATTGCCAGCCTGATCGACAGGACCACCACAATTGCCGGAAAGGAGAGCTTGCGGCAATATATCCGTAAGCCTCCTGAAAGTTTTGAACGCCTGCAGGCAATGCAGGATGTCGTAAAATGGTGGAGTCTTCACCCGAAGGCTTGGACCGCCACCATTACGAATGGGACCTTGGTTCTGCTCGAAAAATTTTATGATGCGGCGGATCATGAGAACCTTTCTCCTGGCGGATTTTCGCTGCTCCTGGGATCCTTTTTTCAGCGAATCCTGAACCGCAACCAATTTACGTTCGTTCAGTTCTCCCTGACCCATCTATCTGATTTTCTAAACGGCTGTTTGGACCTTGCCCGCCTAATTGACATCCATGATATTCCATCTTTCCTCAAGACAGAATTGAATATGATGCATCAGGAACTTCAGCATCCACTCGTCCCTTTATTGGTGCAGGTCGATAAACAGACCCCTTATAACACGCTTGTTCGATTATCATGGCGGGCGCGTAGAGAGCTTAAAAACATAGTTTTTCGATTACTAGCCCATTACGCCCGCCTGGATGCCTGGCAAAGCATGGGCGCAGCCACACGGGATCTGGGCTGGACATTTCCGATACTTCAGGAGGCGCGACCAGTACGACTTTTGGCAACCGGATTATATCATCCCTTGTTAAGTACCCCTGTTCCATACAACCTTTCATTTCAGCAGAAACAGCATTTCCTATTGCTGACCGGAGCAAACATGAGTGGTAAAACAACGTTTATGAGGGCCTTGGGTGTTGCCGTCTTATTAGGACATCTGGGTATGGGCGTACCCGCTGCATCCATGGAGCTTTCTTTTCTTCAGGGAATTATCACCAATATGCATGTGGAGGATAATTTACTAAAAGGCGAGAGCTATTTCTTTGCAGAGGTGCAACGAATGAAAAGCACCGCTCAAAAGATATCCGGTGATCAGCCCCATCTGGTATTGATGGATGAGTTATTTAAAGGCACCAATGTTCATGATGCCTATGAATGCACGAGGGCTGTGGTGGATGGGCTTCTCAAGCACCCAGAACACATTATGGTCCTCAGCACCCATATACACGAAGTGGCGCATCACTTCGAAGCACGGGAAGATGTGCTATTTGCCTACTTTGTAACTAATATGGGGGCAGATGGTTCTTTCCGTTTTACCTATGATTTGAAGCCAGGCATTTCAAACGACCGCATAGGCTACAGGATCCTGATCCAGGAAGGCGTTATTGATCTGCTAAATAGCTAAACTAGCCTATAAAACCTTTGTCAGGAAGGCTTTCATTTCATTCCAGCTTGCGGTATCTGCAGCAGCATTGTATTCAATCGGCATGTGAAACTTCTTTCCTGTTGCCGTGGCGTCCGGATTCGTAAACGCATGGGTTGCGCCGGGGTATGTTTTGAACGTATAATTCGCTCCCAGGGAATCCATGCTTTTGCGGAAAGCCGCCACTTCTTCCGGTTTCACAAACTGATCAGCTTCCCCATGGCAGATTAACATCGGTACCGTCTTACTAGCATTATCAGCCAGATTCCCATGGAAACTGACTACGCCTTTTAATGGCAGGCCCATTTTGGCGGCCTTCAAACTCATGGAACCACCAAAACAATACCCGATCATGGCCACACGGCTGGTATCCGCCTGTGGATATTTTTTCAACTGATCCATGGCCGCACTTATCCGGCTTTTTACCAGATTGGGATCCTTATAAAAGGGCATGGCATATTTACCGGCATCATCCGGATTCGAGGCAAACTTAGCATCCCCATACATATCTACACCCATAGCAAAATAGCCCAGCTTCGCCAATTCCCGCGTGCGCATCTTGACATAATCCCCTAAACCCCACCATTCAGGGATAACCAAAACTACCGGGCGTTTGCCCTGAATTGCCTCGTCATAAGCAACACTCGATTTGGCCTTCACGCTGTCCGCACTATAAATGGCATCTAGTGTCGTTACATCAACTTTTTTAGTAGAATCGGTCATAGTGGTGGTTGTCGAAGTACTAGCAGCATTACAAGCCCCCAGAAAGGGAAGGATCGCTAGAACAAGTAAATAGTATTTCATGGTGATGGCTATTGAATGAAGAATGTAAATGTTTGCTCCAGGGTTAATATATCTTACAACAGAACATCGTATAAAAAGTTCATACCCTATTCTGAATATGAAGATATTGAAAGCAGGGAGATCATTTAAAAACAGCCCTTAAACCCCTGGCAGTAATCGTTGTGTCTCGATCCGAAGCAGGTCCTTACGTATTGGCACCACACCAACGTCTTCACAAACCAATCCTCCGGCGATATTACTGATCTCCGCCATCAGGATAGGATCCCGGGTTATCGCATAAACCATTGAAGCCGTGGCAATAACAGTATCTCCGGCGCCACTTACGTCTGCTATATTGCGCAAATGCGAAGGAATGATAACGGCTGGGCTACCTGATTGAGACACAAAGACACCCCGTTCAGAAAGGGTAATAAACGTAATTTGGTGCTCCAGGTGGCGATGCAAAATATCATGCACTTCCTGGAGATGTTGCAAGTCTATTTCAGGGAGGCTGATATGCAGCCCTTCCCGCACCTCCTTAAGATTGGGCTTGAAAATATCCACTCCCCGGTAGGCCAGAAAATTCTTTTGCTTGGGATCTACTGCAGTCAGGATGCCGATTTCCCGGCAATGAGCCGTGATCCGTTGAATCACATTCTCCTTCAGAACCCCTTTGTTATAATCCTCAAAAATGAGCACCTGGGGTTTTTCACGTTGCAGGAAACGAAGGACCAGATCAATAAAAGGATGTTCCTCTTCAATATTGAGTTCTTCCACATGCTCATCGTCCAATCTCAGGATCTGCTGTTTTCGAGCGATTACCCGTGTTTTGCTGGTCGTTGCCCGATGTTCGCTACGCAGGGTATGTTTCATGTCGATTCCCGCCTCATTTGCAAGCCGAACCAGGGTATCCCCTTCCGCATCATTGCCAATCACGCTACAGAGACTGACAGTGGCGCCAAGGGCCTTGCAATTCAAAGCGACATTGGCTGCCCCGCCTAGGCGGCTTTCCCTGCGCTGCAGGTTCACAATAGGTACTGGTGCCTCGGGAGAGATCCGGTCAATTTCGCCCCACCAGTAATTATCCAGCATAACATCACCGACTATGACCACATGCAGGTCATTGATTCGATTAAATACTTCGTTTAACTCCATACAATTAATACCGTAAAGGACGGAAAGAACAAGCGAGTTTTTTCAAATCCCGCATACTACTGTTGGTTTGGTTCAGGGTTTGAAGGATCAGTAGGTATTCCAGGCTGCTTCAGGGTCGCTTTTACAAAGAAATAAATAGGCACGCCGATAATTACGATCAGTAAACCGGGCCAGGTTGTATCAAACTTCACCCTCAGCAGAACAATGCAAATAAAGGATGCCAGTCCAATATAAAGGATCGGAATGACCGGATAACCAAAAGCCTTATAGGGTCTGGGGAGATTTGGCTGACTTCTGCGAAGCACAAATATCCCACCGATCGTAAGAATGTAAAAAATCAGTACTACGAAGACAATATAATCCAGTAGGGCATTGTAGGTTCCACTCAAGCAAAGTACGGAGGCCCAGATGCATTGCATCCAGAGCGCAATTCCCGGAACGCCCTTCTGGTTCAGTTTTGCTGCTGCAGGCAGGAACAGACCATCTTTTGCCATAGTGCTATATACCCTGGCACCTGAGAGAATTAATCCATTGTTGCAGCCAAAGGTGCTGACCATAACCAAAAGGGCAATAATGGTAGTGCCAACAGCACCGAATAGTTTTGTAGAAGCAGCCAATGCTACCCGGTCCTGGGCTGCAAAGGCTATTTCATGCATGCTCAGTACATTCAGGTACATGAGATTCATGCACACATAGAGGATTGTTACGACCAGGGTTCCTATGAAAAGGGATAGGCCAATATTTCGCTCGGGACGTTTGATTTCACCGGCAATAAAAGTCACATTATTCCAGGCATCCGAAGAAAAGATGGCGCCAACCATTGCCCCGCATATTGCTAGGACCAGTGGCCCTCCGGTCAGAAGCTGATGGGTGATGCTACCTATTTCCGACTTGCCAATACGCTTTGCCATCCACGCGTCTGACCAGTTCATTTTCCAGATAGCCCCGCCATCTTTTACCAGGATAAAACCGGCAAAGATCAAAGCCCCCATTGCCAGGATCTTGGCAGCCGTGAATATGCCCCCAATCCATTTACCACCTTCCACACCCCGGCTGTTAATAGCTGTCAGAACGACGATAATTCCAATACCAACCAGTTGGGAGGCTTTTAGCGCAAAACCACCTATCGATACCAGGATATTCCCTTCTCCAAGGGAAGGTGCCAGATAACCTAGGAATTTAGCGAAAGCAACGCCAACTGCAGCTATAGTGCCCGTTTGTATAACAGCAAAAAAAGCCCAGCCATACAAAAATCCCCACATGGGGCCATATGCCTCGCGGAGGTATACATATTGCCCTCCGGCTTTTGGATACATGCCGCTTAGTTCCCCATACGACAGGGCTGCTGCCAGAGTCAATAAACCGGTCAGTACCCAAACCACGATCAACCATCCGGCCGATCCGAGGCTTCGGGAGATATCTGCAGAAACAATGAAAATACCCGAACCGATCATCGAACCGATAACCAGCAGGGTTCCATCTATAAGTCGAAGGGAACGATGATATTGAGGAGTAGCTGAATCCAAGGGAAGCCGTTTTAATGCGGCGTCAAGATAAGCCTATTTGCCTTTGGCAGTATCCTTCACCGGGCTGTTTCCAGCCAGGTTATTCATACCCTTGATCACATCATCTGTAATATTGAAGGTTTTGTCCGCATACAGGATCAGGGGATTGCTATCCGTAAATGACAGGACATAATCGAAATTCTTGTCCTTGGTGTACTTCGCCAGAAAATCGTCCATTCGCTTATGGAGATCCCGGTTGAAGGCATCCAACTTATCCTGGAACTGAGTACCGAGGCTTTGACGGCGGGTCTCTAAGCTTTGCTGCATTTGCCCCAGTCTTTTTTGAGTGGCTTCTGCTTCTGATTTGCTCAAGGTACCTGCCTGGTATTTTTCCTGCAGCGCGGCATAATCCTGCTGCATCTGCTCTGCTGAACGTTGAAGCTCATTCGTCATAGCTTCCTGCTGTGCCTTGAACTCTGCTTTTTTTGCTTTCAGGCTTTCATAATGGGCTTCAAAAGAATCAATATCGACATAAGCTATCCGAAGACTTTTACCACTGGATGCGCCTCCACTCATGTTACCTGAGTTTGCTGCTTTACCTGCAGAACCACTGAAATGCAGGATAAAAAGAATGATTACCCCCAATAAGGCGAGGCTGCTTAAAATAGTAGGTGTACGATTCATGGATGTGTGAAGTGATGGCAAAAATAACGGCTGGCTGCCCGTTATTTATGTGAATGCATTGCCAAAAGAAGGCAAATAGGTTAATTGATGGATTTCTGATCCAGTAGACCTTGTTATAGGATTCGAATCAAAATAGAAGAACAGGCACAAACCGATAAATTCCATCATAATCCAACTTGAAATAGTTTGGATATCTATTTGGATCATGGATAAAAAAAACGCCTCAGGCTTTTGTCCTGAGGCGGTTGCAGGCCTTTTGTTTATACAAATTGCTTATTCAAGGGTAAACGTTATTGGAAGTGTAAAATAAACTTTTACTGCTTTACCCTGTTGCTTACCGGGTTTCCAGTGTGGCATAGCATTAACTACCCGTTTAGCTTCCGCATCCAGTGATGTTGATTGGGAACTACGCACTACTTCAACCCCTGAAATACTGCCATCCTCATTGACCACGAATTGGATAATGGAGCGTCCGGAGGCTCCAGCCTCACGGGCATCATCCGGATAACGCAGATGGTCTTTCAGATAAGCCTGAAGGTCACCATTGAAAGCAGGCATTTGTTCTACAAACTTAAATACCTGAGGTGGCGCCGGAGCTTCTACCTGACCATTACCTGGTTTGTCCTGAATACCCGGATCAATACCATTCGGATCACCAGCCTGAGTAGTCAAACCTACGGCTACCTTATCATCAGGTGGCGGCGTTGGCTTTTCATCTTCCTTTACTTCTTTATCAGGTTTTACGATAGGAGGAGTAAACTTAACGGTAGGTTTTACCGGTGGTGGTGGTGCTGGTGGAGGAGGAGGCGGTGGTGGTTTTGTCTTGTCAATTGGAGGTGGTTCGGCAAGAGTTACTTCCTTGATTGACACCTTGGGTTTATTAACTGCAGAGCTGATGATCCCTGCAATGATCGGATAAACCATAAGTAACACAATGATCCCCAGAAGTCCGATGATCGCATTGCGCATCCGCTTCGGGTAATTCTTCCGTAACTCGTAACCTCCGTATGTTTTATTGCGTCCCTCGAACAGGAGATCGAGGTAGTCGCTTTTTAAAATTTTACTTATTTCCATTTTGGATGATCGTTTTGTAACAGAGATGCTGCGATGACAACATTTCCATAATTATTTGGTAGGCGGTGCAGCTGCTGCTGGAGCGGCATTACCCGAGTTAGCTGCTTCGGTCAACCGGATAAATTCCCTGTCCTGCGATGTAATATCTACCTTGGCGTAAACCTTTACATCATTGATGGTCATCTCATCGAATACGTCCACCATATCCTTATAAGTACTGGTTGTATCGGGTTTGATCAAAACAACAATCCGATCGGTAGGACCGAGGCCACCGCTCTGAACAAGGCTCTGAACCTTTTGTTGCTTATCAATAATAGCATCTCTGAGCCCCTTGGTACTTTTAGAAATATTAAATGGTTTCAGTTCTGGTGGTTTTGTAGGATCGCTGCCGATTCCTTCATAGATATAAACCTGGTGGTTTTTACTAAGAAGGATCGTAAGTGCCGTACTTTCTTTCACCTTACTCTGGTCTTTGTCCAGCATTTTCGGATCCTTGTATGGCATATTGATTTCCATGGTCTTTGGTTTAGCCATAGTCGTCGTAAGCATAAAGAAGGTGATCAGCAGAAACCCGAGATCCACCATAGGTGTCAGATCCACCCGGGTGGAAAGTTTTTTCCCCTTTTTGACGCCGGGGCCCTTTTTATGGCCCCCGCTACTCGAGGTATCTAATTCAGCCATTTCGCTTTATATTTTGTTAGATGGATGTTTAGGTAGCATTTCTGCAGACTAAACACTAAATCGGATTCGTTTAATTACTCTTTTGCGGGGCATTTGCCTCCTTATAAGCTGCCGTTCCGGGAGGTATATTCTCCAGATCGGTAATCAGATTAAATCGGAAGATATGCATGCTACCCAGGGTAGAAATAATTTTATCAATGGCAGGATACTTGGTATTGACATCCCCACGGATACAGATCCGTAAATAAGGATTACTGTTTCGGGCTACGCGTATCCATTGAGCGAGTTCATTATTCGGCGCATCAATGGAAGAATCGACCGGAATACCATTTGTTTGATTATCCATCTGAGTTTGAACAGTAGGATTGGCTCCCAAATATTGCTTTAGGTTGGCAAATGTTTGGCCAACAGAGGCGCCATTTTGAAAGGCAACCTTTTCTTCGGGAGAAAGACCCAGATGTTTGTATTGGTCCATATCGCTAATAAGCGATAAACGGGCTTCATGATCATAATCCTTGACGTTCTTACGGTCAATGGAGAAGAAAACACGGTTCCGGGAATCTACGGTAATCAGCATGATCGAAGTATCCGGAATTCGTATTTGTGAGATCGAAGAAGGCGTAGACACCATTACCGGCTCATCCTTCTTAAACTTGGTTGCAAGCATGAAGAAGGTGAGCAGCAGGAAGGCCACATCACACATAGCCGTCATATCGACGGTTGTGCTCTTCCGCGCCATTTTTACTTGAGGCATAGTCTGTTTTTACGTTCGTGATTACTTAAGACACATTTTTTGCACGATTCCATAATGAAAGCGGCAACTTTTTCAGTCCTGCCTTATTTATAATTGGCAGCGAAGCTTTGAGTCAGGGTAAATCCGCTTTCGTCAATACCAAACGTTACGCCGTCAATGATCGTTGTAAAAAAGTTATAGCAGATAATTGCTACTGCGGAAGTACTGATACCCAGGGCCGTATTCACCAGGGCCTCAGAGATACCGGAAGCAAGTTGAGTCTGATCGGCACCACCACCTGCGCTTGCCATGGCGGAGAATGAACGGATCATTCCCAATACCGTTCCCAGCAGACCAATCAGGGTCGCAACAGAGGCAATGGTTGAAAGAAATACCAGGTTCTTTTCCAGCATTGGAAGTTCCAGAGCAGTAGCCTCTTCAATTTCCTTTTGAATGGTCAATATTTTCTGATCCGTATCCAACTCCGTATTGCTGATCATTTCACGATATTTCATCAGGCCGCTCCGCATTACATTGCCAACGGAACCACTTTGCTTGTCGCATTCAGCGATAGCCGCATCAATATTCTTGTTGGCCAATTGATATTGAACCCGGCGAACGAACTCACCGGTCTGCCCTTTACCACGTGCTTTGAAAATAGTCAGTGCACGCTCAATAACAAAGGAGAGTAGAACAAAAAGTGTCGTTAGCAATAAAGGTACAACTGGACCACCCGTATACATGGTACCCATGATGTTCCTGGCCTTGTTGCGAGCAACGCCATCTTCAAAATTGCTCACGCTCCCCAATACAAATTTGTAAACACAAAATGCTACCACAGCGCAAGCAACAACAACGATGATATTAATCATGAAATTATTGGCGTTCTTCGGCTTTCCGGCCTGAGTAGTTGTGGGGCGTGAGGGGGTCGTTTTAACGTCTGCCATAGTAGTTCGCTTTTGAATGGTTGTTTTGTTTAAATTTTGTTTACTTTTTAGAAGTGCTGTAAAAAGCGTTTATGATGGCGGCAAAGATATTGGTATGCTTCACAAATCCAAATCACGAGCACTAAAATTAAGGCATTGATAAAACCATGCTACCGGCGCTTTTATTGCCTTAACCTCAAAAATTCATCGATCCAATATAAGGAAGAACTTATTGGTTTCCCAATTTTAATCATTTTGCCCATTTCGAAGATTCTATTTGCTAGAATTTCCACAAAATCAGATTGGAATGCATCAGATTTCCCGAATAAGAACCTGTTCTCTATGCTGACTCTATCTTTGCGCCAATGAGCTTTAATCCATGGCACGCTGTCAGCTACGGTGAAAATGTGCCTGAAACCGTCAACGCAATCATCGAAATCCCTAAGGGATCACGGGCCAAATATGAACTGGACAAGACCACCGGCATGCTCCGGCTGGACCGCGTCCTGTACTCATCTGTCTATTATCCAGCCAATTATGGGTTTATCCCCCAAACGTATTGCGACGATAATGACCCGCTGGATATCCTGGTGCTTTCCCAGATCGATATGCAACCGCTTTGCCTCGTAGAAGCCAAGATCATTGGTGTGATGCGTATGCTCGACCAGGGTGAAGCCGATGATAAACTGATTGCTGTCTGTGCTCATGACATGAGCGTCAATTATATTAATGATATCACGGAATTACCCCCACACTTTATCGATGAAATGCGCCATTTCTTCGAAGAATATAAAAAGTTGGAGCAGAAAGTCGTTAAGATCGAAGAATTTCAGGGTGCCCGGCTTGCCAAAAAAATCCTTGGACATGCTATTAAGGATTATGAACTGTTAATGAGCAAAACCTCGAAATAGGACGCTCTTTCAAATTATCCCTGAATGCCCCCTCAAGTTCCATCCATTAAAGAACAGATTTCAGCTTCCTCCCTGTTGCCGCTTGCAGTTAGCAGAAGCATTTTCATTGTGGCTGCTGCCCTTTGCCTGACACCGATTATTACCGCCCCAATTGCCTTACTCATGGGTATTGGTCTGGCTCAGCTCACCAGTATCCCCTTCCCACACTTTTTTAAAGAATATAAGGTCACTGCCCGTTTACTGCAGTATTCGGTGGTGGGATTAGGGTTCGGAATGAATATTTTCAGCGCTCTCGCTGCAGGCAAACAAGGGGTGCTTTTTACCATGTGTACGATTGCCGGCACCCTGATATTAGGCGCTATCATTGGACTTATTTTGAAGCTGGACCGAAAAACCACCCACCTGATTTCCAGTGGTACTGCTATTTGCGGCGGTAGTGCCATTGCAGCTATTGCACCTGTTGTGCGAGCCGATGAAAAACAGATTTCTGTTGCATTGGGTATCGTATTCATTCTGAATTCCGTCGCCCTGTTCATCTTCCCGGCGATTGGTCATCATTTCAATATGAGCGATTCCCAATTTGGCCTCTGGGCGGCCATTGCTATCCATGATACCAGCTCCGTTGTCGGAGCGGCAAAACAGTATAGCGCCAAAGCCCTGGAAATTGCAACAGTAGTAAAGCTCGCCCGGGCACTCTGGATTATCCCCCTGGCTCTTGGTACTGCCCTATTTTATAAAGAGGGCAAGCAAAAGCTCAAAATCCCCTATTTCATTGGCTTCTTCATCCTGGCCATGTTAGTCAATACCTACGTTCCCTCCATTCATGCAATAAGTACCTACCTGGTACTGGTAGCAAAGGCAGGGCTGGTGCTGACCCTGTTCTTCATTGGAGCGAGTCTCAGCCTGAAAACAATCCGGTCTGTTGGCTTCCGTCCATTAATACTTGGCGTACTATTGTGGCTGGCGATAGGAAGTGTTTCTTTAGCCTTTATTTTGAATACCATTCATTAAATAAACTAGCAGTAACCGTAAATCGTGAGAAAGATGACAATTGAGCAGATTGCTATTTTGTTAATCATAGGGCTGGTTGCCGGCTTTATGAGCAGTATGGTGGGCATTGGAGGTGGCCTGGTCATCGTTCCCGCCCTGGTCCTATTGTATGGAATGGATCAGAAACTGGCTCAGGGTACTTCTCTATTTATCATTGCTTTGCCAGTAACTGCCGCCGGGGCTTTTGTTTATTATCGATCCGGTCAGGCTGATTGGCAGGCTTCGCTCATCATCGCCATTACCTTTTTAGTGGGCGGCTATTTTGGGGGATTGTTGGCTACTTCTATGGATTCCAATTTGGTCCGGAAAATATTTGCGGTCTTTCTGCTGCTGATCTCCATAAAAATGCTTTTCATCGATAAGCCAAAACCGAAAATTACCAAACCCTCCGCTTCTGAAATTATCACACCGAAATAAGTCCATGACACGTACTAAGATAAAAGCCATCCTGGCCAATGAATCCCTTGATTATAGCTGCACTGTAAAAGGATGGGTCCGCTCCTTTCGAAATAATCAGTTCATCGCCCTGAATGATGGGTCCTGCATCAGTAATCTGCAAATCGTAATCGGTCTCGATACCGATGAAAACCTGGTAAAGCGGATCACGAATGGTGCAGCCTTATCGGTGACCGGCACGATCATCGCTTCACTAGGTAAGGGACAGAAACTGGAGCTTAAGGCTGATCAGCTGGAAATCCTCGGAGATTGTGATGGCGAAGTATTCCCCTTGCAACTCAAGAATCGTCCCAGCCTGGAGTATCTCCGGGAGATTGCTCACCTCCGCTTTCGCACCAATACGTTTGCGGCGGTATTCCGGTTGCGTCATTCGCTGGCCTATGCCATCCATCACTTTTTTAATGAACGTGGATTCGTTTATCTCCATACACCGATTATTACCGCCAGCGATGCCGAAGGAGCCGGTGAAACGTTTCGTATAACCACCCTGCCTCTGGAAGGAGCCTTAAAAAATGAGCAGGGTGAAATTGACTTCAGGGAAGACTTTTTTGGTAGGACGACCAACCTGACCGTAAGTGGGCAATTGGAAGCTGAACTGGGAGCTATGGCTCTTGGAGAGGTTTACACCTTTGGACCAACTTTCCGGGCAGAAAATTCAAATACAGCCCGACACCTGGCTGAATTCTGGATGATCGAACCCGAAGTGGCTTTCGCGGATATTATCGATGATATGGACCTGGCGGAGGATTTTATTCGTTACCTGGTCCAATACGCTCTGGATCATAACCGGGAGGACCTCGAGTTTTTAGCCCAGCGGCAAGCTGAAGAGGAACGTCAGAAGCCTGCCAATGAACGCAGTGAAATGGGACTTATCGAAAAACTGGAAATGGTCGTTAATAACCCATTCGCACGGATCACTTATACCGAAGCCATCGATATCCTGCTGAATTCGAACCACTACAAAAAGAAGAAATTCCAGTACGAGGTTTCCTGGGGGATCGATTTGCAAAGCGAGCATGAACGCTACCTGGTGGAAAAGCACTTCGGCAAACCTGTTATCGTACGGGACTATCCCAAGGATATAAAGGCCTTTTACATGCGGCAAAATGATGATGGCAAAACGGTCGCTGCCATGGATATTCTGGCCCCTGGGATTGGTGAAATTATTGGCGGTTCACAACGGGAGGAACGCCTTGAATTCCTTGAAAAAAGGATGCAGGAAATGCATATTCCCAAAGAAGAATTATATTGGTACCTGGATACCCGGAGATTTGGTACCGCACCACATGCTGGTTTCGGACTAGGCTTTGAACGAATCATGCTCTTCATTTCGGGAATGAGCAATATTCGTGATGTGATACCTTTTCCGCGAACTCCAAAGAATGCTGAATTTTAAAAAAACCAAATCAAATAGAAAAACCCGCGTCTCTAGGGCCAAGGTGAAGGCAACAAATGGTATCACAAATGCTTCAGTTCCTATACGGAATCGGTTTCCATCATGGGCTCCGATTTTATAAGTATGGTCAGGTGACCATACTTTGTCTGCATAGGATCAGTGAGGAAACGGATTATTTTTTCGAACCAATTCGTCCGGAGCTTTTTCGAAAACTTCTGATTTACGCTAGTAAACATTACACCGTTACCACGTTTGCGGCATTGGATTCCATTAAAAGCCGCAAACCATTATTGATCCTGAGCTTTGATGATGGCTATTTTGATTTTGTGGAAAATGCGATGCCCCTGCTTCAGGAATTCCGTTTGCCAGCGAATCATAACCTGATCAATGCATGCCTGAATGGCCAATTTGTAATCTGGACCCAAAGGCTGAACACCATTTTCAATCATCTCAAACAATCAGGTATTAATCAGGATGCCAATATTCTGGAATTGACCGGTTATCAATTAACCGCTGACAATTGGCATCGATACTATTTACTGGTCTTCCGTTATCTCCTGGGTTGTTCGATGGAGGTGAAACTGCAACTGATAAACCGATTAGAACAACGGTATGGAGTCCAATCAAATTACCGAATGATCAATTGGGCTGAAGCTGCGGAGCTTTCTAAAAACAATGTTGAAATCGGTTGCCATACCTACAACCATGACAGCTTACAACAGATCACCGATACTTTGGTATTACAACAGGAGATCAATGCATCAAAAAAAGAACTCGAACAGCGGCTTGGGTTAACGATCGATGTCATTGCATTACCTAATGGACAATTTTCGGAAAAGGTCATTGAACATTCGCAGTCAGCAGGTTTCCGATATATCCTGATGCCGGAGCTCAACCGGCCAATGCTTCAAAAGGTTCAGAAAGGGTTTACCGCGAGCCTGATGCCCTGTACAGCGTTGCACAATGAAAACCTTTCTGCAATGATCTTGCGTATTGAAGGTATTCAGCCTATTATAAAGCGATTAATTGGTCGCAAAATGGAGTACTGATTAATGGATGTGGAAAGCAGATTTGGTCAAAAGAACCCCGTTTTAGGCCTTTTTTAGAACCGCATTATGTAAGTTGAAAGGACGCTTATTCTTTGCTACTATAATCGACCTGCCATCAACTTGAGTAACCATTTAATACCTGGCAGCAAACCGATCAGGGTGCATGCCGGGAAATAGTGAATTTTTGTTCCAAACCAACGCTTAAAATCATTGAGGGCCACTAATTGTGCATCCGGTTTCAAGGAATAGCCATGCAAGTCAAAGGATTTACAGCCCAGGGAGCGTGCTTGCTCCATAGCTTTCCACTGAATCAGATGCGAATAAGCCCTGCCATTGGTACGAAGCGAAAATCCATTCTGGTAGATCATGGAACTCCCCGATCGGAGAAATAATCCACCTGCCTGCAAAACACCCGTTTCTTGGTCCCGGATACCCAGGATCATGCCATGCTGGTTGCCAAGATCCAAAATTTTCAAAAGCTGATTTCTAAGGATGTGACTGCTACCCTGGTTATGCAGCAGGCCACGCTTTTGGTAAACGAATTTATGGCCTTCAATATAGTCATCCAAGTCCTTCGCTCCGAGTGGACCAACTTCTAAACCTTGTCGCATGGCCTGGCGAATACTATAGCGATGATTACTTCTGAAAGAAGCGAAGATCTGCTCCATAGATGCTTGAAGTTCCACCACGGCAGTGGCCCATTGAAAATGGGAGTGAATTCCAGGAACGACGGTAGCCCATTCTGGTGGTTGGATCCGGAGTACAAGCAGTCCCTTTTTACGGAGTTGATTGGTTAATAAATGGACAGAGGATAAATACAGAGCAGGATCTATTAGAACAGGGCCCTGAAAGACTTCGGCCAGTATGGATTTACGGATCCTGAGTATTACGTACCCAATCAATTTCGATTCTTCATAAAACAGGTAGCTGAATAGCTTTTCATGACCGTACAGAACTGATACCAATACCGGATCCTGTTCGGCTGCTGGCTTCCAATCGGTTTCCTGAAAACCCTCGATAGTTTTAGTATCGGGTAGGGGTGTCTGACATGCAACGATTCGGATCATAGTTCTTTCCTGCAGCGTAAATATATCCACGCCCCCTGATGTTGGTCTATTTGAATGCGGTCGATCCCATTTCCACTTTGAGAATCGATGGCTTCCAGGAAGCTGTATCCATAAGTTTCTATTTGTTTTATCTGCCAGGAGGGCCGCGAATAGCAGATCAGGATGCGAAATTGCTCCCCGCCATCCCGGATAAAACAATAATCGAGGTTTTGATAGGGTTCTTTAGGCCCATTCAGCTTTCTGATCAGGCGCCAGCGCTGAAGGTTATCATACCAATGGAAGGGATTTTTTGCCCATTGGTAATGATAAAGCTGATTCAGGTAGCCAATATTGTGGAAGGAAAAGATGAGTTGGCCCCCTGGTTTAAGGACACGACGAACGGCATTCAGGACTGCTATTCTTCCGGGTAAATCAACGGTATCGATACCATTAAATGAAAAGAGGACCACATCAAAATAATTGGCTTCAAATTGTAGCAGGTTGCGGGCATCCTCATGCTTAAAAATGGCTTTTGCCTGTCCTGCAAATTGAAGTTTGCATGCTTCGACCATAGGTGCGCTGTAATCGATACCCTGGTATTCGGCCACCAGTGGAAGCAGATATTTTGTGGTTCGTCCTGCACCGACGCCGATATCCAGCAAGCGGCAATTACGAAGAACAGATTCCTGTGATTGTAGAATATGGTTTTCCCCGCGTGTCAGATAATGCTGATGCTGGTAAATGCTAACTACCTGTTCATCTTCATAAACCGCCAGATTAGGATCCATAAAAATGCCCTTAATTGGTCAACAAACTACGTGATTTTCCAGTCAATTTTTAGTGTAGGTTACGGCCCAGTGCAGGCGAGAACGAAGAGGGTAGACCGGATAGCGGTGAATAGTAAGTGGGTTGTGGAGCGTGTAGAGCGGAGAGCGAGAACTGACACCGTTCAATTTACACTCCCAGCTCCATTTCACTCAGGTAAGTCCAGATCCCATCCATGCCGCCAGTAAAACCGGCAACCCGCCTACAACCCGCCATAGTTGGTCTTTTGACCAACAACATTCAACGGTAAGTCTTCAAGTCAATCCTAAGACCAGACAGTCAACCATTCGATGCTGCCTCATGCAGCTCAAATTGACGAACCACCCAATAACCCTGACTAATGCCATGTTCCGACTTTGCTGGCAATGAGAGGAACATCGAATTTTACCATCATGGTAGCAGCTAGAGTTGAAGCATCTTTTTTCACGGCAACTATTCTTGAATGGAAGCATCTATTGAAGAACGAAAAGTATAAGCAGTTCATTGTTGATAGCATGCGCTATCTGGTCAAAGAGGGATGTGTTCAGATCGATGTTTTTGCTTTAATGGATAACCATATTCATATGATCTGGCAAATTCAGGATGGATACAGGCGAGAAGCGGTACAACAACGCTTTATGAGATTTACTGCACAACATTTCAGGTATGACCTAATGGCGAATCATCCCGAAGTTCTGGAAGCTTATCGAGTCGATTCTAAGGACAGAATGCATCAATTCTGGGAACGAAACCCATTGAGTTTCTATATCTTCAGTTTACCTGTACTCATTCAAAAGATTTTGTATGTTCACCTAAATCCAGTTAGAGCTGGTCTGGTGAAGGTAGCTGGTGATTATTACTTCTCCTCAGCATCAGATTATGAAAATGGGACACAGCGATTCGAATTTTTGACAAAATTCGAGTTGTCAGGCTTGCTGGTCTTTTGGAAGGGTTATTGGTCAAAAGACCAACAACGGCGCGTTCTGGCAGGTTAATCAATAGCTTGTCCTTAGTCAATTTTTTCATGAAATCATTCCTTCAGTATTTCCTGCAATTTTCCCGCATGGAACGGCTCGGGATCCTGGCTTTTGGAACATTGCTGTTATTTTTATTGCTACTCCGCTTCAGCTTGAGCTTTTGGGTGCATCCCAGAGTTTTCGATCCCGCCCTTCAGGACCGAATGAAACTTGCCTACCAAAAATGGCAATTGGAAGAAGCCGCTAATGATGATCCATCCAACGACAACAACGCATCCGCATCAAACCCAATTGGAGAACGCTTCACCTTTGATCCTAACACGCTCGATAGTTTGGGCTTCGTGCGACTCGGATTTCCGGAAAAGGCTCTCAAAGGTTTACTAAACTGGAGACGCAAAGGCAAACATTTTTATACCGCCGAAGACCTGAAACCCCTATACCATTTACCACCTGCATTTTTTGATCAGATCTATCCCTATATCCGGGTCGGTTCCCAGAATTCAAGCTTTGAAGATTTTTACCCCCCTAAAGGTCAATATGCGGCCATTCCTGATATAATCAATTTAAACCTGGCAGATTCCGCATTACTCGACAGGGCCTTACCTGGCATTGGCGCAGTTTTGGCGCATAAGATTGTTGTACGGCGGACAGCTTTGGGTGGCTTCATACGAGTAGAACAACTAAAAGAGCTTTATCCTTTTTCGGATAGTCTGTTTCAGGTCCTTCGGAAACATATACTTTTAGACAGTTCCGGACTCCGAAAAATGGACCTGAATACCGTTGGAATTGAAGACCTGAGGCAACATCCCTATATTGGTGAAAAGGTGGGAAGAAATATCCTGTTATACCGGGAAGGAATTAAAAGCTATAAGCATATTGAAGAAATCAGGCAAGTTCCATTGATGAGCGAGGAAATTTATCGTAAAATTGCCCCGTACTTCCTGATAAATAGCGCTGCTGAAGGCCCATAAGCTGTTCAACAATTTCCCAGGTCATACATCAAATTTAAAAAAACGGACTCCGGCCCCACTGAGCTACAAACAATGGATTTTAATTACACAGATACCCAAAAAGAAATCGCGGTGATGATCCGCGACTTTGCTGCCAAAAGCATCCGCCCAAAAATGATGGAATGGGATGAAGCCCAGATATTTCCAGTAGACCTGTTCCATGAAATGGGACACCTGGGACTCATGGGCGTACTAGTTCCTCATGAATACGGAGGCTCCAGTCTGGGATATTTTGAGTATGTCACGGTGATCTCAGAAATCGCTAAGGTTTGTGGCTCCATTGGCCTGTCTACTGCTGCCCATAATTCCCTTTGCACCGGCCATATCCTTTATTTTGGAAATGAGGATCAAAAGAAGAAATACCTACCTAAACTCGCCAGTGGAGAATGGATAGGTGCCTGGGGCCTGACCGAAGCAAATACGGGTAGTGATGCCGGGAACATGCGTTGTACAGCAACACGCGAAGGCGATGAATGGATCATTAATGGAACTAAAAACTGGATCACCCATGGCAAGAGCGGGAATGTAGCTGTGGTACTTGCCCGCACCGGAGAGGTCCGTACCAGTAATAATGTCACTGCATTTATTATTGAGCATGGCACACCTGGATTTAGTGCTGGCAAAAAAGAAAATAAACTGGGGATGCGCGCATCCGAAACAACAGAACTGGTCTTTGATAATTGCCGCATTTCTGATAGTCAGCGAATGGGGGAAGTAGGTGATGGATTTCGACAGGCCATGAAAGTTCTGGATGGTGGGCGTATCTCCATTGCAGCATTGGCATTAGGGATCGCCAAAGGGGCGTATGAAGCCGCTCTGAAATATTCTAAAGAACGTCAGCAGTTTGACCAGCCCATTTCCAGTTTCCAGGCGATTGCCTTTAAACTGGCAGATATGGCTACTAAAATAGAGGTTGCTGAAATGCTGATTTACCAGGCCGCGGATATGAAGAACCGGGGTGTGAAAATGAGCAAAGAGAGTGCGATGGCGAAATATTATGCCTCAGAAATATCGGTTCAGATCAGTACCGATGCTGTTCAGATCTTCGGAGGCTATGGCTATACCAAAGATTTCCCGGCAGAAAAATTCTATCGGGATTCCAAACTCTGCACGATAGGCGAAGGCACCAGTGAAATCCAAAAGCTGGTCATCAGCCGGGATATCCTGAAAGCGTAATGGTCTCTATCCCGGTTCATCCCTATCACACCAAAACCATTCTAATACCTCAGTTATGTCATTACGTCTTGGAGATACTGTCCCAAATTTTATGGCACAAACCACGATCGGTACGATTGATCTTTACAATTTCCTGGGCGACAGCTGGGGCGTCCTGTTCTCCCATCCTGCCGATTATACCCCGGTATGCACAACCGAACTCGGACGTACGGCCCAATTGAAGGACGAATTCGCAAAACGGAATGTCAAGGTATTGGCTGTGAGTGTCGACCCGGTCGACAAACATCAGTCCTGGGTAAGTGATATCAATGAGACCCAGCATTGTGATGTTGATTTTCCGATCATTGCAGATGCTGACCGCCATGTGGCTTCGCTGTATGACATGATCCATCCCAATGCTTCTGAAACCTTTACGGTCCGTTCCTTATTCATAATTGGTCCCGATAAAAAACTGAAGCTCAGCCTGACCTACCCGGCCTCTACTGGTAGGAATTTTGTGGAAGTCCTTCGTGTGATCGATTCCCTGCAGCTTAGTGCAAAATATAGCGTTGCCACTCCTGCCGACTGGAAGCAAGGGGATGATGTAATTGTAGCCCTATCAGTCTCCACAGAAGATGCCATCAAAAAATTCCCTAAGGGAGTGGAGGTCATTAAACCTTATTTGCGTTATACACCGGATCCGGAGAGTTGATTCGGTGATTGGAGGGTCGATTTGAAAATTTGAAGATGAGGGAGCCAGGGCCCTCCTTCTCCCGATTTCTTTTAGCTGATTTTAGCCCGATTCCTGACCGGAGTCAAAGGGTACTCCCCAATCAGGGGATTGAGGGTTCAGTGGTGGCTAGATAGTCGCACCCTTAATATGTCTGTTATTGCTATAAACGCAATAGATAGCTGCTAACATTCATAAATAACATGAATAATGAGTTGCGAATATCGATTTGCCTTTGTGCGCCAGAGGCTTATCGTTAGACGTATAAATGCCCAAAAGTGCCCCTTTGAAGGAAGAATCAACCATGAATAAACCCAATAACTTATTGGGGTCATCAAAAATTTAGTGAAGTTGGAACGACATGGGATTACACTTACTGCCATGCCTTTGCGGAGTAGTGGACAAGTCCTTGACAAGCTATTTAAACCTCATTGCTACTTGCAACTTTGGCCCTAAAGCACACAAGAATACCATTCAGAAAATGCTGCTAATTATTGAAAGCGTTTTGTATGAGAGCGGAGTTTTACTTGCGCTTCTCATCCAGCACTGCTCTTTCAACTGCCTCCAATGCCATTTTTAATTCGGGGTATTGGAACTGATATCCCTGGTGCTGGACTTTATCACTACTTACCGTACAACTTTTTAAAACCTCTGAGCTGCTTTCTCCCATAATGACCTTCAGAATCATGGCCGGGACCCGGATACCTAGCTTGCGGCCACCTTTTATGGCAGCTATTGTCTTCATAATGGTTGTATTGGTCGCCGGTTCAGGGGCTACCGCATTAAAGACTCCTTTATACCCCTCATCAAGGGAAGCAGACATTATCATTCCTGCTATATCCTCCACATGGATCCAGCTCATCACCTGATTACCCGATCCGAGTATGGGCACAATTCCCATTTTCAAAGGAGCAGCCAGCTGTGGATAGGCACCAGATTCAGCTCCTAAAACGATTCCAAAACGGAAAATACTCGTTCTGAATTGAGGGGATGCTTTCATACTGGCAGCCTCCCAGTCGACACAGAGTTTTGCCAGAAAATCCTGGTAAGGCGGATCCGTCTCCCGGAAGGCACCATTTCGCTGATCCGGACCATAATATCCAATGGCGGAAGCGGCCACAAAACTTTTACATCGGTTCGAATGTTGTTTCAGTTGTGTCACAAGGAAATCTGTAGCCGCCACCCGGCTATCAATTAATTCTTTTTTGTAGGCGGCCGTCCATCGCTTGTCGACAACGCCCGCACCGGCAAGGTGAATGATCCCATCAATCTCTGTCAATGCCGCCGTATCAATCTGTTTTTCAGCCGGATCCCAATGCGCATAAAGGAGCCGTCCTTTGGCTTCCTTCCCTCCCCGGGAAAAGACAATTACCTGGTGTCCGGCATCCAGCAATTTCTGACTTACATGCCGACCAATAAACCCGGTCCCCCCGGTAATGCCAATGATCTTCATAAAAATCCGGAACGTTTAAGACCTAACGAGGAAAACGACTTAAAAGTTCATTTTCCGATATTTGTGAACATAACCAAAAAAAGAATACCAGCCACACAATATGCCCCATCAATATGCGTTAGATTTCTACATAACTGTAATACATGGCCCAAACTTTACGAACTACTTTTTCCTTCAACTCCCACACTACCGCCCGTAAACTACAACTACCGGCAATGAATCATGCATCAATGAACTCCATACAAGGTTTGTTAATGTGCATGCAGCAATACCTTGCCAAGGCCCAAAGGGAAATCCTACAACCCCGTCAGCAGGTCATCGACCGCATCCTTCAGGAAGCTGCCCGCTTACACTAAATCAAAGACGGTTATTTCTGGCATAATACCCAGGCGTCCGGGATATCCCAGGAAGCCATAACCCCTGTTAACATACAGGTATTGTTTCCCTTGCTGGTAAAGACCTGCCCAATTTTTATAGACATACTTCACCGGGCTCCACTTGAAACCAGGGATCTCAATGCCAAACTGCATGCCATGGGTATGCCCACTCAGGGTGAGGTCCACCTCCGGATAATCCGTCAATACCTGCGCATCCCAATGGGAAGGATCATGGGACATCAGGATCTGAAAGGGTACGTTCTTCTCCGGAAGACCTGCGTAGGCCTCCGCCATTTTCCCATATTTCGGGAATTGGGGTTTGGCACTCCAGTTTTCAATTCCAATCAATGCAATCTGATCCGTACCCCTCGTTAACAAAACATGCTCATTCATCATGAGCTTCCAACCCATCTCGGCATGCCGGGATTTCAATAATTCCAGGTTTGCCTTTTTCTCAGCGGCAGATGGCCATTGCACATAGTCGCCATAGTCATGATTTCCCAAGGTTGAATACACCCCCATTGGCGCTTTTAATTGCCTGAAGATGTCCATATAAGGAACGATTTCTTCTGCCTTATTATTTACCAAGTCGCCCGTAAACAGGATCAGATCCGGCTTTTCTGCCATTACCAAAGCAACGCCTTTAGCTACCGCCTCATGACTATCAAATGATCCGGAATGAATATCACTGATCTGCACAATCTTAAGTCCTTTAAAGGCGGCTGGTAATTGTCCAAACGCCAGCTGCACTCTGCGAACGTGGTAATTATAGCGATTGGTGATGCCATACAGAAATCCTATGAGCGCGGTACCCCCAAGGGTCAATGCCAGGCGTTCCAGGAAAATGGATCGGGTAATGCCTTTCCCTTGGGTACTTTCTATTACATCGGGAGCTTTCGTACCGCCTGTATAAAATAAATTGATCAGCCAGAGAACCAGCCGGCGAAGGTCATCGATCAACATGACCAACAGGATCAATACCTTACCTACTGTGAGGCCCAGTGCAAAAGCGATGTACACATTCCGCACATAATGCGGCATATGTGCCCAATTGATCATTCGGAAAAATATAACCCCGGACCAGGCGGAGAGGGTCAATACCAGATATAAAATCGTGATCCCCAGCTTCCAGGCCTGAGGCAAGGTCCGGACAGCAGAACGAACAACGACGAAGCTGTAGTATTCAGCGATCAGGATAATCGCCAGGATAATGAAAAAACGCAAAGGCATTGCTTATGAATGGGAAAAACGAGTTAAGAATAAAATAATGCCTGCCTAATTTGAAAGGAACCCGGAGATCTGGGCATTAATGAGTTCCCGGGTTCCGGACATCAGGAGATTTCCATCACCATCCAGTTCATCACTGATCCGGGACAATGGGAGCTTATCCCAGTACACATCCATTCGAAGGTATTGAAGGATGGTGGACATATGATCCATTCCCCTCAGATTTCCGGCACGACCTTCGGCAATACCCGTCAATAAGGCTTTCTTGCCCCACCAGCAGGATTTTATATCAGAATTATCGATCATGGTCTTCAGAATACCCGGGAAGGAACCGTTATATTCAGGTATTACGAAGATGAAATGGGTTGCCGGAACCAGCAAATGCCGTTCAAGCAAGAGCATTTCAACCCCTCGTTCCCAGACATTAACGTCATGAAGGCTAAGTAGATCTACCTCTTTTCCAAGGCGTTCACTCATTAATCGCTGATAAAGGCGAGCTATTTTCAAAGAATTGCTATCATTACGGGCAGTTCCGGAGATGACGGTTGGTATCATGGGGCTCAAAGGTAACGGCTGGAATGAGCATTTATCCACCATACGGTATTTGTAAACCTTATATTGTCATTGTGGGTGTATTTTTGGACAGGAATAAAATCCAGAAGTTCCCTTTTAATTTTAGTTCCGGGGGGTAGTATCTCCATTATTGAGAGGAGTCATTGGACGAGCAGGAGTATTCCGGAGGAAGAATGAAGCGGCTAAAACCTCTGGGGCAACGGGATGAGGCAGCAACGAATACAAGTTCTCCCAATAAGGGACATGATCAGAAACAATGTTTGAAACTGGCTGCCACGGCAGTATGGAATATGAGTAAAGTAATAGCGATAGCGAATCAAAAAGGCGGGGTGGGAAAAACCACAACAGCGATTAATCTCGCTGCATCACTGGCGGTACTGGAATATAAGACCCTGTTGATCGATGGAGATCCTCAGGCAAACAGTACTACAGGGAATGGGTTTGATCTCAGGAACATTCAGTTATCCCTGTATGACTGCCTGGTGAATGAGACACCCGTCAAACAAGTAATCCTTGAGACAGAAACCCCAAATCTGTACCTGCTACCTTCCCACCTGGATCTGGTTGGTGCAGAAATTGAACTCATCAACCATCCCTCACGAGAGCATATTCTCCGCGATGCGCTAAAGGAGATCCGGGATGATTATGATTTTGTTATCATTGACTGCTCCCCTTCACTGGGTCTTATTACTGTTAACGCATTGACCGCCGCAGATAGCGTTGCCATCCCGGTACAATGCGAATATTTCGCACTGGAAGGATTGGGAAAGCTCCTGAATACCATTAAGATTGTACAGACGCGGATCAATACCGGCCTTATGATCGAAGGCATTTTGCTGACCATGTATGATGGGCGGCTGCGCCTTAGTAACCAGGTAGTGGAAGAGATCAAAAATCACTTTGGTGATACGGTTTTCAAAACCATTATACACCGCAATACCAAGCTGGGAGAAGCTCCAAGTTTTGGCAAACCTGTGCTGCTTTATGATGCAGATAGCAGCGGATCAACCAATTACTTCAACCTCGCCAAGGAAATTCTGCAAAAGAATGACCTGACCAAAATCAAGAACGAGGATAAAATATTTGAAACAAGCGAGGATGGCGACAAGTAACACAACCAAGAATAAACAGGCATTGGGTAAGGGGATCAGAGCCCTGCTAAGTAATATCGACGAGGAACTCAGTGCTACCGGTAATGGAGTGCCAGCCGTCTCTGGTGCGGCAACCTCTGGATTGAGGGTTCCGATCGATCAGATCGTAGCCAATCCCATGCAGCCTCGCCGTGATTTTGAACCCGTAGCCCTGAAGGAATTGTCCGATAGCATCAAGCTCCATGATATTATTCAGCCGATTACCGTCACCAAGCTTGCTAATGGCAAATATCAGTTGATCTCTGGTGAACGACGCTGGAGAGCCTCCAAGATGGCCGGCCTCAAGGATATTCCTGCCTATGTAAGAACGGCAGAGGATAATGGTTTATTGGAACTCGCCTTGCTGGAAAACCTGCAACGGGAAGACCTGAATGCCATCGAAGTGGCCATGAGCTACCGCAGGCTAATGGATGAGTGTGAACTTACTCAGGAAGGAGTCGCCGAGCGTATGAATAAAGACCGGAGTACGGTCACCAATTACATCCGTCTCCTGAAACTGCCTCCAGATATCCAGAAGTCCGTTCGTGATGGAGAACTGAGCATGGGACATGCCCGGGCCCTCATCGGGCTTGATGCCGTGGATCATCAGTTATATGCCTTCCGCGAGGTGAAGGAGAAGGGATTGTCGGTACGTCAGACCGAAAGCCTGGTGAAAGGACTGAGTGAAGAACGTACGAATGGGACTTCCGTAAAAAAAGTGGCCCTGAAGCTTCCTCCTGCCTATAAGCGGATTGAGGACAACATGGCTTCTCATTTTTCTACGAAGGTGAAGCTGGACCGCAAAAAAAATGGCAGTGGATCCCTGCTCATTGAATTTAATAACGATGAGGACCTGGAACGCATTATGGCTGCCATGAAACTTTAGGATTATGGAACTGTGGCAGAAGGCATCCCAGGAGAAGCAGAAACAATTCAAGCGCTTATTGGAAAAAGGAAATCGGAAGAAAATGCTTCAGACCTTGCCTGAACTCCATGAGGAAGCCTTTTCCAAAATTAATTGCCTGGATTGTGCGAACTGTTGCAAAAACTACTCCCCTCGATTTAAACAACCCGATATCAAACGCATCGCCAAATCCTTTCGAATGAAGGAAGGCGAATTCGTTTCAAAATACTTGCAACTCGATTCCGACGGGGATTTTGTGCTACAGGTGGCACCCTGCCCCTTTCTGGCAAAAAACAATAGCTGTTCGATCTATGAAGACCGGCCTTCCGATTGCCGGCGGTATCCGTACACGGATGAGGATGTATTGTTAAAACGGGTGGCATTGACCATGAAGAATTCCTTGGTTTGTCCTGCAGTTTTCCAGGTGCTTGAAGCGCTTGAAAAGATAGGCTGAGCCCGGAATTCAGGATTATTGCAATACCGTTAAAGCACTTTCTTATAGCCAGGTTAATGTCCGGGTGCGGCACGATAATAGTATGGCTAGGCCGGAATACATGAAGTAATTCCACTAAAAACAGGCACCATGCAACGCAGTACGGCTTTTAGTCCAAGCAATGATAAGGTCACTGAAATGAATAGTCTTGCACCAGTAATGAACAAGGCAATTAAAAATGGGTACACGGAACAATTCCGGGTTGGAAGCAGGGGCTTTCATGCGGCAGCAGAAGGTAGTCCAACCTATGCGCCCGAGGACATCAGTATCATTAATTTCTATCGCTTCGAAGGTGAAAGCGATCCAGGTGATAATGCCATCCTCTATATTATAGAAACCAAAGATGGTCTGAAAGGGACATTGGTAGATGCCTATGGATTATATGCTGATGCCAAGATTTCAGAGTTCATGAAACAAGTGGAGGATATTCAGAAAAAGGTGGTTAAGCCCGATACCGAAGCCGACCTTCCCAAAAAAGATCAGCGCTGATTCTGTTGCGCTTTTAATAGTGGCTGTAATAGGTCCCGGAGCCCATTCAGGCTGATCACATGCATGGTCTGTAATTGCATGCCCAATTTACCCTTTGGAAAGCCTTTACGAGCGAACCATTCCAGGTAATGATCCGGGAGGTGGCAGATCAGCGTATCCTTAAATTTCCCAAAGGGCATTTTTGTCTTGACCAGATCCAGGAGGATTTGAGGGTTGCCCAGGGGCGATTCTGATTGCATGCCTCAAAACTATTGAGGGATCAGGAATATCCGGTAGATTAAGCTGCTGATAAATGGTCCAATGCTTATTGGATGATGAGTTTTTGCGTCTCCAATGATCCATTTTCATGAATAGCCTGCACCACGTATAAGCCTTTAGGAAGGTCACTTAAATTCAGGGTAGTCATTCCAAAAGGCTGCGCATGTATGATTCGGATCTTTTGGCCTAAGGCATTGCATAGTATTAACTGATCGCCCAACTGCAAGCCCTTTATCACTACTATTTGGGAAGCAGGATTCGGGTAGCAACTTAAATGATAGCTTGTTTCAGGGCTGCTGCTTACACCGACAAATACAGGGCTAATTCGTGTCAGGAAAAAATCTGTGGAACCATACAATACGGATTGCGCTGCGCCGGGTGTTTTGGGGAAATTGGTTGAGTTGGTAGTACCTATAATGTACATGTTACCATTTGCATCCCCGAAGCAGGATAAGGCATAATCAAAACCTGAGCCGCCCAAATAACTGGACCAGATCAGTTTGCCATCATTATCAAACCGAAGGCTGTATGCATCCCCATTGGTCCCGTATTTTTTCTGAAAGGCATCATTGCTTACCGGGAAATCATATGAATAAGTCAATCCCGTTATATTAATATTTCCCTGAACATCCCTGGAGCAATGATAGCCGATCTCATCAGCAGTTCCCCCGAAATATGACATCCAGTTCAGACTCCCAGCACTTGTATATTTAGCTAGAAAAATATCTTCTCCTCCTTTATTCGTGGTCTGCCAGGCACCTGAAGTTTTTCTGAGATCATTCGAGGTGGTGGTTCCTGTTACTATAATATTGCTATCCGCAGTAGACTGTATGCTATAGATATATTGCTTTCCCGAACCACCGACATAGGTCGACCAGCTTAGATTTCCATTACCATCGAATTTTGACAGAAATCCCATTCCTGGACCGGTTGCAGAGTCCTGATCAGCGGATAAAATCGGAAAATTGGCCCCATCAGAATATCCGGCCATATACACATTGCCCTGATGATCACTGGAACAGGAATAGGCCATATCGCCCCCTTGTCCACCAAAGTACGTATTCCAAACCATTTTACCCATCGGGTCATATTTCATGAGAAATCCATCATAGGATTGGTTGGACGAATTGGGAGCTGCTGAGTTAAGGGTAGTTTGAAATGAATTTCCAAGCATCGTCCATGATTTTGAATTCGTTCTTCCACAAACGAAAATATTTCCACTATCGTCTAAGGAACATCCAAACCCTTCATCATCCGAGTCGCCACCCGTGGAGACCGTCCATTTGGGGAATCCATTCGAATCACATTTTACAAGGAAAATATCCGAACCGCTATGTTGGATAGAAACGGGGGAAGATGGAGTTGTTGGAAAGCTTGTACCCGAGGCTTCGGTTCCAGTAAAATAGATATTGCCGGCCTTATCAAGCGTGCAATCAAAGCTGTAATCGTTGCCGGTACCTCCAAAAAAACTGGTCCAGAGTATTTTCCCGGAATTCGTTATTCTTAGAAGAATGGCATCATAGTTAGAATTAAACGTAGGTTGAAAAACACCCGTTGTAGTAGGGAAATTGGGAGAGTTAGAATAACCCGTAACATAAAAATTCCCGTTTGCAGATGGAGCTGCAGCATAGGAAACATCGCTAATTCCTCCACCTAGATAAGTCGACCAATCGATGGATGGATCAATCCGGAGATCAGAAGTCCGGTCATAATCACCGATTGCAAAATGAATGTTCCCGGAGGCGTCAAGAATTATTTTAGAGGCTATTTGCTTTCTATTATTAAAGCTTTGCGGAGCCGTTTGCGTGATATCGCCTAAAGGGGTATGGAACACCAAATCGCCAGTACTGCTTACTTGTAGCTGGGAAGAACCTGATACCTGCATCTGAATTTCTTCCGGATGGGCACCGGCATGCACGACAAAATCATATTCCAGTTGTTGTCCTTTGGAATAAATGACCCAATCTATGCCCGGATACACATCCTGGAGGGTGACGCTTTTGAAGGATGCCGCTTTTTGAATACCCTGGGGACATTGAGGCAGGTAATAATTCTCATAGTAGGGATCCTGTAAATCCTCTTGAACCACGGGATGCGGATTGGCGCCAACAAGGCTTAAATCGAGACGATGGCCAATATATTGTTGTTCAGGCGGAGGCTGAAATTTAGCATGCGCATCCGGAATGGTCACTGGCTGATTCTTACTTGCTGATTTGCTTTCGGATGATTTTACAGTTATAAAATAAAGGGCATTGCCACTAATGTAAATTTTAGTGGGGCCATTCTGGGTGCTAAATAAAATCTCCGGGTGCGGCTGCTGAGCTGCATCCACAACCTGCCCTTTATTTTCTATAAATAATAAAGGTCTTTCGGCAAATGCATTCTGTTGCAATGCTTGTGCATGCATCATTCCTTCCGGTACCAGGAGCAATGCGAAAATCCAACATTTACATGTGAAGCGGAATCGGGCCATAAGTTTAGGGTTAATAGTCAGGGAATAAGGGTCTCTAAATCATATTTAAAGATATCAATTTTCCGACATACCCTGGGGGAAAATCACAGCTTTTAAATTAGCCACCGCTCCAATTAAGTGAAAGATGACTGGGATAGTAAGTCCTGTGAATACCTGGCAATAGCTATTTTAGTAGCTAAATAGCTCCCGATCCGCTCAACGGTAATATTTAAGTCCGGCGCCTACAAAGTCCTACGCAACTTCCATCCGGAATGTGCCGTTCCATTCTGAGGATTCGTAGGCTTCGCCTGGTTCTGATTGCTCTCCCAGGCGGATGCTGCCAGCAATGCAGCTACTTCTGCCACCTTTGGATCGTCTTCAATCAGATGCTCCGGTTTGAAATAATTCTCAATGAATTTGGTATCGAAATGCCCGCTACGGAATGGTTCGGTTTGAACGGCCCATTTCCCGAAGCTCAGGGTATTGGCGAAGCCTTCCAATTTGTATTCGTCGATGGCACGACACAGCCGGTCAATGGCAAGGTCGCGGTTACCTGCATGGGCTATTAATTTGGCAATCATTGGATCATAGAAGATCGGGATATCCTGTCCCTGCTCATACCCATCATCCACCCGGACACCCGGGCCGCGGGGAGGTACATAGATCTCCAGTCTTCCGGTATCCGGCAGAAAATTATTCATCGGATCTTCTGCGCAAACACGAAGCTCGATTGCATGACCATGGATCTGTAAATCCTCCTGTTTAAAAGCCAATGGCTTACCCTCAGCTACCAGGATCTGCTCACGGACCAGGTCAATACCGGTGATCATCTCTGTAACACAATGCTCCACCTGCAGACGAGTGTTCATTTCGAGGAAATAGAAGTCCAGGTTTTCATCCACCAGGAATTCGATGGTACCTGCACCATGATACTTACAAGCTTTGGAAACGGCTACAGCACATTCACCCATAGCTTTCCGGATTTCCGGGGTCAGGCAGGAGGACGGGGCCTCCTCGATCAGCTTCTGGTGCCGGCGCTGAATGGAGCACTCACGCTCGAAGAGATAAACATAATTGCCATGCTGGTCGCCAAGGATCTGAATCTCAATATGCCGGGGCGCGCTTACAAATTTCTCGATGAAGACATCATCATTGCCAAAGGCACTGAGTGCTTCACTTTTGGCCATGCGGAACTGGTCGTCGAGTTCTTCGATCTTTGTTACTAGTCGCATACCTTTCCCTCCTCCCCCCGCTGATGCTTTGATCAGTAATGGGAATCCAGTGCGGGAGGCTATCAGATGGGCTTCCTCCAGGTCCTGAATGGGCGAATCCGTTCCAGGCACCATGGGGACATTGAATTTTTTCGCGGCCTGCTTAGCGGAGATCTTGCTGCCCATCATTTCAATGGAATAGCTGGTAGGACCAATAAAGATGAGCCCGGCATCCGAGACAGCCTGGGAAAAGCTGGCATTTTCACTTAAAAATCCATAGCCCGGATGGATCGCATCCGCACCACAGGCCTTTGCAACTTCTATGATCTTGTCGGCCCTCAGGTACGACTGGGCGGAAGGGGCAGGTCCAATACAATAGGCTTCATCGGCATAACGAACGAATGGCATGGCGCGATCAGCTTCCGAGAAAACGGCAACGGTTTTGATACCCATTTCCCGGGCGGTACGCATCACGCGTAAAGCGATTTCCCCTCTATTGGCGACAAGGATCTTTTGCATAGCCGGCAAAGATACAACGGAGAGCGAGGTGCTGAGTTTCAGGCAAAGGACGGAAGGAGAAGGAGGTTTCTCGCGGCGGCGCAACGACGCGGAGGGATCAATCAATTGGGTAATGTGATAATTTGGTGATTGGGTAATGGGGAGCGGGAGCCTACCCCGATCCCTGGCCCCACAGCTTGATACCTGATACCGGATACGTAATACTTCAAAACCGCTTTCGACTTATAACTTCCCTGGGTTTCACGCAACGAACGCAAAGGCTATGCGAAGGGTGCAAAGAGGAGGGGGATCTCGCGGCGGCGCAACGACGCGGAGGGATCAATCAATTTGGTAATGTGATAATTTGGTGATTTGGTAATGGGGAGCGGGAGCCTACCCCCGATCCCTCGCCCCACAGCTTGATACCTGATACCGGATACGTAATACTTCAAAACCGCATTCGACTTATAACTTCCCTGGGTTTCACGCAACGAACGCAAAGGCTACGCGAAGGGGGCAAAGAGGAGGGGGATCTCGCGGCGGCGCAACGACGCGGAGGGATCAATCAATTTGGTAATGTGATAATTTGGTGATTTGGTAAAGGGGAGCGGGAGCCTACCCCCGATCCCTGGCCCCACAGCTTGATACCTGATACCGGATACGTAATACTTCAAAACCGCTTTCGACTTATAACTTCCCTGGGTTTCACGCAACGAACGCAAAGGCTACGCGAAGGGTGCAAAGAGGAGGGGGATCTCGCGGCGGCGCAGCAACGCGGAGGGATTAGGAACGTTTCATGAAGCTTGCAAACCAATCTTCAAATTTTCAAATCGGATCCATTGGCCGCCGTAGTGCAAAGCACAAAGGAGGCCCCCCATCACCAAATCATCAAATTACCAAATTACCAAATTAGATCCCCTAATCCTTTATGATAATTTTCTCAGGAGATGGGAATTGGGTGAATCTCAATGCCCAAAGCATTTCGTAGGTTTGCCGTCCTTTATGAAGTGCCCAAAGCTGAAGGTGGTCCTGATCCTTTCTCTCTGTTTAATATTGTTTTCTTCCCTGCGGATCATGGCACAACCTCTTCTGCCTGACTTGGTCGGCGTGACTCAAAAGGGCTTGAATATCATCAGTTGGACCTCTCCTTACGAGCACTTGAAATCCATTGCCGTTCAACGATCTTCAGATAGCTTCTTCAATTTCACTACGATCGGTTACGTAAAGAGTCTGACAAAAGGCGAACAAGCCTATATCGATGGACATCCGCTGCCCGGCAAAAACTGGTATCGCTTACAGATCGTTTTTGGGTCCGACCTCAATTGGTATTCCAACCGGATCAAATTATTTGTGGATAGTGCCCAATTAATGATGCAGAGTGTCGTACCTCCTAACGATTCCCTGCAGAAACTGGCCTCAAAAGTCCGCTTCCAGGATACCGCCGGTGCCTCACTTAATCCAGGCATAGCCGCAAAACCACTGCTTACGGTAACGATCCCGGATGCTTCCGGAGTACAGGCCTACAATTATATCAAAAGTCAGTATGTCTTTACCAATCCATTCACCGGACATGTGAATGTGGAACTAAAGGATGCCAAGATCTATCGCTACAGCCTGAAATTCTTCGATCAGGATAATAATGAGATCCTGGATATACCCAGGATTACAGAGGATGCCATTATCATTGATAAGCGAAATTTCCAGCATAAAGGTATTTTCCGTTTTGAATTGGCCCGAGACCGGGAAAAGCTGGAATCCGGCGTGATCACTATTTACTAGCTACTATACCCAACGGACTACTGAACGTTCTCCAGATTTGCCTCAAAGACTGTTGCAAATTCCTGCAAAATAATCGCTTTCAAAGCGGTCTCATTCACCTCATGAAGGAGTTCCTTATACATGGAAGTAACGCCTTTATCGCCGATTCCGCAGGGTACTATATGCCCAAAATAGTTTAAGTCCGTGTTGACATTTAACGCGAAACCATGCATGGTGATCCATCGGCTGCAACGGACACCCAAGGCACAGATCTTTCGAGCCTTCACCGGATCATCGGCATCCAGCCAAACGCCCGTGGAGCCTGGGAGTCTGCCACCCAGAATGCCATAATGTGCCAGGCTTCGAATGATCACTTCTTCGAGGGATCGCATATACCGTCCCAAGTCAGTGAAGAATTTTTCCAAGTCCAGCATGGGATAACCTACGATTTGACCGGGTCCATGGTAGGTGATATCCCCACCGCGGTTTGTTTTGTAAAAGCTGACCTCCAGTTCTTTTAACCGTTGGTCATTGACCAGCAGATTTTCGATATGCCCACTTTTCCCAAGTGTGTAAACATGGGGATGCGAGCATAAAAAGAAATGGTGTTCGGTCTCGGGTTGTGGGGGCTTAGGCCCATCCACCAGGGCATTCCATTCCTGTTTAATCTTCAATTGCCTGGCAAGGATAACTTCCTGTCGATCCCAGGCAATCCCGTACTCAATCCGTCCCCAATCTTCGACTTTTACGGGCTGTTGTTCGAGTCCTGTCATTTGAGCGCAAGTTACGGAACTCTCATACCCATAAAAATCACCCTTTATTAACGCGGCATAGCCTTTGTATTCTCACCATTTTAACAAGCAGCTAGCTACATTTGGGAACTATGATTAATCATACCGGTATATTGCATTTCATGAAAAAGAAAGTCCTCATCCCCGTTTTGGCAGTTGGGGCCCTTGCCGCATTCTTCTCTTTTAAATATATCAACACCGATGGGGGTGATGATAATGCCCCAGCGTCTGAGCAACGAAAGAGTCTCATCGTATCCACGGTGATGAGTGCGATCAAACAAGGCCATTTCTCACCGCGGCCGGTTGACGATTCATTTTCCAATGCGGTTTATAATAAAACGCTGGATAACCTGGATTATGAGCGCAAGCTTTTTACCCAGCAGGATATCGACCAGATCAAGGACGAGCAATTTCATATCGACGATGAATTGAACAAGGGCGAAGTCACCTTCTTTGATCGCCTGAATAAATTATTTACCCTGGCAATTGACCGTGCGGATAAGATCCAACAGGAAGAATTGAAGCAGCCCTTTAACTTCAGCACCGATGAAAAGATCGAAATGGCGGGAAATAAATTGCCTTGGCCTGCTGATGAAAATGCGTTGAAGGAGCGCTGGAGGCTGTATCTGAAATATAGGGTTTTAGCTCGTTATGTGGATCTCAAGAAAGAACGGGATGAAAAACATAACAATAAGGACAGTGCGAAAGTGGCCCTGAAAACGGATGCAGAACTGGAAATACAGGCTCGTGAAGCCATTGTAAAGAATCAGACCAGCTTCTTCAAACGCCTGCGCAAATTTGATGACAATGAACGTTTTGGCATTTTTGTAAATACCATTGCGAATTGTGAAGATCCGCACACTGATTACTTCGCGCCTAAAACGAAGGAACAATTTGATGTAGCCATGTCAGGTACCTTCTTTGGTATAGGAGCTTCTTTAAAAGATGAAGAAGGCAAGATCAAGGTTGCTGCGATTATAGCCGGTTCCCCGTGTTGGAAACAGGGAGAGCTAAAGGCAGGTGATATTATTACGAAGGTGGCTCAAGGCGCCGGTGAACCCCTGGATATTCAAGGCTTTGAAATCGATGACGTAGTCTCCAAGATCCGTGGTAAAAAGGGCTCTGAAGTCCGCCTGACGGTGAAGAAGGTGGATGGTTCCGTGAAGGTGATCGCTATCATCCGCGATGAGGTGAAGATCGAAGAAACCTTTGCCAAGAGCGCTATCATTAAATCACCAACCGGACCAATCGGTTATATCTATTTACCGGAGTTCTATGCGGACTTCCAGCATATTAATGGCCGTCGTTGTGCGGATGATGTGGCTACGGAAGTACAGAAACTAAAGGCTGCAGGTGTAGCCGGGATTATCCTCGATTTGAGGAATAATGGAGGAGGATCGCTAACGGATGTGGTTGATATGGCCGGCTTATTTGTAGACCAGGGCCCGATGGTTCAGGTAAAAAGCTCCGATGCTCCGCCGACTACCTTGCGTGATTCTCAGAAAGGCACTTTGTATGATGGGCCATTAGCGATCATGGTTAATGGAGGTTCTGCCTCCGCTTCCGAGATCATGGCCGCAGCGATGCAGGATTACAAACGGGCTGTAATTGTAGGCTCTCCAACATTTGGAAAGGGAACCGTTCAAAAAGTGATCGGTCTGGAAGAATACATGGATCCAATCACCCGGATGAAGATGATGAATGAGGCACCAATAGGCTCATTGAAACTGACCGTGCAAAAATTCTACAGGATCAATGGTGGTTCAACCCAGTTGCGTGGTGTAATTCCTGATGTCCTACTTCCGGATCCCTATAGTGAACTGGATCAGGGTGAGCGTAAGGACAAGGCTGCTATGAAATGGGATGAGATTGCACCGGCGAATTACCAGGCTGTAAATGCCGTTGATGTACCAACATTACGCGCTGCATCCAACAAGCGGGTCTTAAATAGCGGTGTTTTTGGCATCATTGCTCAAAGTGCGGATAAACTAAAAAAGCAGGAGGAAGATAATACCTATCCGCTCAACGAAGCCGCGTATAAAAAGGAGCAGGATGAGGCGACCGTCCTTTCCAAAAAACTGGATGAACTCGAGAAAAAAGGGACGCCATTGCCCGTGGTCAACATCAAGGATGATCTTAAAGCGATTAATGTCGATAGCACTAGTATTACCAAGAACACCAATTGGTTAAAGGCGATTCAAAAAGATATTTACATCTCCGAAACTGTGAATATCGTGAGTGATATGGTCAAGGCCGGCCCGAAGATGAGTATGGGAATGGGAATGAAGTAGGATTTGGAGATTGGGTGATTGGGGAACCGATGGGGAACCGATTTGAAGATTTGAAGATGGGGGATCTTGAGCGAAGTCGAATTCCCGCCCCATGAGTGAAAATCCCGCCCCCGGTTCCTGAGCGGAGTCGAAGGAGAGCGGAGTCGAAGGAGAGCGAAGTCGAAGGGCCATACCCCTCAAACGAAGCAACACACCGCCCCCTGAGCGAAGTCGAAGGAGAGCGAAGTCGAAGGGTGCACTGCTATAATCCTTAAAGGATCAACTGCATTTGTACAGCTAAAGAACAGATTCCCTGCGGGAATGACAATGAAAGCGACTGAAGGTCTCAGGGCTGCCTGATACTTGATGCCTGCTACCTGATCCCAGATCCCAGATACCGGATACCAGATACCAGATACCAGATACCAAAAAACAGCTTTCGACTTTATACTTTCGACTTTCGACTTTCGAATACCTTTGCCCCGCATTGACTATGAATCGGATCCTGTTTGTCGTTTTCTTCCTTTTGGGAATAATTGTCAGCATGAAGACGAATGCCCAGGCGCTCCCTGATACTTCCTTGAACCAGGTCGTACCAGATAGCATGCCCGAAAGGAATGCTCCCGTTTTAACTAAACCTTCAGCTGACGAAACTGCTTATGATAGTTTAAAAGGCATCGTCCAACCCTTCCAACCCAATCCAAAAAAAAGCGCCCTTTATTCGGCCATCCTTCCCGGTTCCGGGCAATTGTATAATCGCCAGTATTGGAAGGTACCGGTGATCTATGTCGGGATTGCAGTATCGCTTTATTTCCTGAATGACAATTCAACCAACTATCAGAGATACCGGATAGCGTATGTCTCCCGGATCAGTAATCCCAATTACCAGGATGAGTTTACAGGTGTACGAACGGAGGCAGACCTGAAATTACTCCAGGACTATTACAAGAAATATCTGGACATGACGGTCCTGGTAATGGGGCTTGGATACACCCTGCAAGTGCTCGATGCCCTGGCCTTTGCCCATCTTAAAAACTTCGATATTTCCCGGAATATCTCCGTCAGGATGAAAGCCTTGTCTTTGCCGAATGGAAGTCCGGCAATTGGTTTGGCGATGAATTTTTGATGGCTCACACCAAATAAATATTCGCGGCAGGCCGGCTCCTTGTACCTTTAAGGCATGCCAGGAGAGCGCCCCAAGGAAGATCATTATAAGCACAAAAAACTACGCAAGGATCTTGTTGCCATTTTAAGGGAAAAAGGGATCAATGACGAAAAGGTCCTGCAAGCCCTGGAAAACATTCCGAGGCATTTTTTCCTGGATACTGCATTCGAACGTATAGCCTATGAGGACCGGGCTTTTCCGATTGATGCCGGTCAAACAATCTCGCAGCCTTATACCGTTGCCTTTCAAACGCAACTATTACAGATCCAGAAGTATGATAAGGTTCTGGAAATAGGGACAGGTAGTGCCTATCAAAGTTGCGTATTGGCAGAACTTGGAGCTAAGCTGTTTACCATTGAACGGCAAAAGGAACTTTATGAAGGGCTGGCAAAATTTGAATTGCTCAAAAAATACCCGTTTATCAAACGTTTTTATGGTGATGGATTTGAAGGACTACCCTCCTTTGCACCCTTTGATAAAGTCCTGATCACTGCAGCTGCTCCGATCATCCCGCCCAAATTAGTACAGCAATTGAAAACCGGTGGCTATATGGTCATTCCGCTTGGCGATGATGAGGGGCAGAAAATGATCCGTCTTACCAAACTCCCTGATGGTAGCCTTAGCGAAGAGGTTTTTGGCAATTTCTCCTTTGTACCGATGCTCGAAGGGAAAAATTATCATTGATTTTCAATAGTTCGGTATTCTATTGCTGTGCTCCTATAAAAATGGGGAAATCCTAATTCCATTTGTGCTAGTACGTATTCCATTAATAATTTGGAAGAGCTTGTTGCTTTTTCCAAGAGATAAAATAAAAATGCACCCTGGGAACAGATTTGGTACTGAGAAGCTGATCCCAGTACTCAAACGACAACAAACGACTAACGCCTTATGCCGGAAAGGACCAGCATACAATCTGCTTTCATGGCACTTTTAAAAAAGCGTCTGCTCATTATTACCGGAGTATTCTCTGATGGGAAGATAAAACTCAATGTATTACAGGCATTACCATTTTGGGTTGCTTCACTGATCACCGGATTAATTGCGGTGGGATATACCCGGCTGTTTAATTTTTCAGAAGGCATTCTGCAAAAGGGCATGACCTGGCACCCCTGGATAATTTTTATTCTTGCCCCACTTAACATGCTTGTTGGCTGGCTGATCGTCCGTCAGTTTGCCCCTGGAGCCAGAGGTAGCGGCATACCGCAAGTAATGGCAGCAATAGAATTGTCGGGGCCACGCTATGAAAAAGGAATATCAAAATTGCTTAGTATTCGGGTGATCCTTACTAAAATAGCCTCCAGCATGGCTATGGTGATGGGAGGTGCCCCCATTGGTCGTGAAGGACCCACCATTCAGATAGCCGGGTCCATATTCCGGATGGTCCATAAATGGGTGCCTGCCAGCTGGCCGAAACTTTCCAGACAAAGCTATCTTATTACAGGCGCCGCTGCCGGCTTAGCCGCTGCCTTCAATACCCCGCTGGGTGGTGTGGTCTTTGCCATTGAAGAGTTGGCCCGTATCCATGTTTCCTTTTTCAGAACTGCATTATTTACCGCTGTAATTATCGCGGGACTCACCGCTCAGAATTTCCTGGGTCCTTACTTATACCTTGGCTATCCGGACATTAAAGACTTAAAACCCATCATTTACCTGGCAGTTATAGCAGTTGCCATTCTCTCAGGAATCCTGGGTAGTCTGATGTGCCGCTGGATATTACAATTGATGCGTTGGAGAAAGAAATTCAGCACCTGGCAATCCATCGTTTTTATTCTTACTACAGGTTGGATCATCGCCTTTATTGCATTCTTTCTCAATAAAGAGATCCTTGGATCCGGCAAGGATTTGATGAATGAATGTCTTTTTACAGCTCACAAACACCTACCCTGGCAAACGGTTCTCGTCCGGATATTTGGCCCCATCCTTGCCTTCAATTCGGGAGGATCAGGAGGAATTTTTGCACCTGCATTGGCGGCTGGGGCATCGATAGGAGCATGGTTTGCCGGTATTTTCGGCATTCTTGGCGCGAATGCCAATATTCTGATTCTGAGTGGCATGGTGGGCTTTTTGACCGGAGTTACCCGTACACCCTTTACATCAGCCATCCTGGTCCTGGAAATGACCGACAGGCACAGCGTTATTTTTCACCTGATGCTTGCCGCGATGATAGCCAATATGGTGGCCCTTTTTGTTGACAAGCACTCTTTTTACGACCAGTTAAAACAGGATTTTCTGGCACAGGCAAGGGAGGAAATCTGATTTGAAAATTTGAAGATGAGGGGATCGGGAGCCCCCGTTCCCTGAGCGAAGTTGAAGGGACCTATACTAGAATCCTTGAAGGATCAACTGTATCTGGACATCTAAAGAACAGATTCCCTGCGGGAATGACAATGAAAGCGACTGAAGGTCTCATGGCTGCCTTATACTTGATACCTGCTACCTGATACCAGATACCACATACCTAATACCTGATACCTGATACCAGATTCCTAATACTACTTTCTACTCTCTCCCCCAATCGCCTTCAGATTCCTAAGGATACCACTCCATTTACTCCGCTGAATAGCTGAATGCTTAAAGACGTTCCGGAATGTGTCTTCACCTAGATCAGACCATTCTGCGGTCGACAAATTCAATACTTCAGGTATCGGTACAAATCCTGGCTCCTGATTCGCTTTACTGAACCGGTTCCAGGGACATACATCCTGGCAGATATCACAGCCAAACAACCAGTTATCATTGCGCTGTTCGAAAGCTGCCGGCATCTCCGTATCCTTGAGTTCGATCGTCAGATAGGAAATACATCTCCGCGCATCCACCACTCCATTGGGAAGAATCGCTTCTGTCGGACATGCATCAATGCAGCGGGTGCAGGTGCCACAATGATCCGTAATAAATGGCGGATCAGGTTCCAGCTCCAGATCCGTTATTAGTGTAGCGATAAAAAAGAAGCTACCCGATTCCCGGTTCAGCAAATTCCCATTCTTCCCAATCCAGCCCAGACCGCTGCGAACCGCCCAGCTTCGTTCCAGTACGGGCGCGCTATCTACAAATCCACGTCCCTGAACCTCACCAATCTGCTCGCGCATAGCAGACAAAAGCGCATTAAGCCGGGATCGAATGACATCATGATAATCCTGTCCCCAGGCATATTTGGCAATCCTTGGCGCTTGCACTTGCTGTTGTTGCGCAGGAAAATAATTCATCAGGAAGGTGATAACAGATTTGGCGCCGGGCACCAATTTTCCGGGGTCAATTCGAAGATCGAAATTCCGTTCCAAGTAGTTCATACTACCATGGAAACCCTGACTCAGCCAGTGTTCAAGCCGCCTGGCATCATCATCCAGCGGTACGGCTTTTGCGATCCGGCAATCCATAAAGCCAAGACGCAGGGCCTCAGCTTTGATGAAAGCAACATTGGATATTGGCTTAGGCGACATAAAATCCCGGAACTGAAAAACCTGTTAGATTAGCTGGCATTGGACGCCTCTAAGTTCCGAAAGTTGCCCGGTACAATCTGCCAGCAGGTGGAGGGGAATCGATGCATGAATGACGCAGAACAATTGGAGATCCTGTTTTAAGATGGAAGCTTCGTATTTGCGCAGTAAATGAAGCACTTCACCAAGACCAGCATAATCACACTCGATCCGAAGTTCCCGGATCACCCAATGTTCCTGGATAATAGCTTTCTCAAGGGCCATGGAAGTGACAGAACCGTAAGCATGGATTAGGCCGGGCACCCCTAACAAAGTGCCTCCAAAATAGCGAACGACCACCACCAGGATATTGGTGAGGCCCGCACTATCAATAGCGCCCAATATTGGCCTGCCGGCTGAACCAGAAGGTTCTCCATCATCACTGGCACGGTACTGACTGCCATCATGGCCAAGGCGATAGGCAACACAATGATGAACTGCTTTGGGATGGAGGGATTTCAATTCCTTCACCTGAAGTTTGATCTCCTCGAGCGTTCTGACAGGATAGGCAAAAGCCAGGAAACGACTTCCCCGATCCTTGTATTCGGCCCCGCTGGGATTCAGTATGGTTTTATAACGCTGGGCTTCAGGCATGCAGGTCAGATAACAGGATGATCAAAATAGAGGCTATCGACAAAAGCATTCCAATAAGCCGGAAACCATTCATCTTTTCCCTGAAGAAGAGGATGGCGGAAACAGAAGCCATTAACACGATCCCAATATTGTTGACCGGTATAGCCGCAGATGCCGGCAGATATCCTGATTGCAAAAGCCGGACGAAAACATACATGGAAAAGAAATTCGGAACTCCGAGCAATAAGCCTCCCAGTACATTTTTCCAGGCAAAAACCTTTTTCCCAGAAAACAGCAGATACCCAACCAGACATGATCCGATCAAAGCTGCCATCAAAAAAGTCTGTGTAAGAAACGCAGCCTGGGCAACTCCATTTATGGATGAATTACCGGCCTTGAAAAATTGTCGGGTGACATAATTCACCACAGTATCCAATAGACCACTAGCGATAAACAGGAGAATAGCTACCCAGAGATTGGCCTCTCGCTTCTCTCCTTCATCGCTTCTGCTACTCAGGTAAACAGCCGGGATAGCAAGAAGGATACCAGCCCCTTTAAGCCAGCTCATCCTGTCGCCATAAAGCATTATAGCGAAGGCTACCGGTATCACCAGGCTTAGCTTGTTGGCTATCGTTGTAATGGTGATCCCATCCTCACGGGTACAGTAGGCAATCAGATTAAAGATCCCGATAAACGCGAAACCAAGAATGCAGGACCAAATCGTCCAGTCCTGGTGCAGGCTTGACGAACTGATCGGCCAGCTTTGATTGAACAGGCAACCTGTGATCACACATATCCAGTAATTGACGACGATCGCCTGCAGGTTATCGATCTTCCAGCGTGTAAATAATTTAAAACCGATGATAATCCCGGCATTCAGGGCAATGGTCAGCAGCAGGTAGATCATTATAAGGGCTGCAAATTAAAAGGCGCAAGTCGACATATAATCAAACGTACTGTCTTGAGGAAGATAGACCTTCAGGTTATCGGAACCGACAGATGCCTCGTAGACCAGATTGGCCTTTGGCAACTGAGGGGCGGCAATCGATTGATTGCCTAATTGAACAGGGCAATGAAATACACGCGCTTCATCCCATAGGTTTTCATTGATAAAGCTATTCAGCACTTGGGCACCGCCTTCAACAAGTATTGAATTGCAGCCTGCGTTTTTTACTTCCAAAAGTAGCTGTGGTAAAATGCTGCGGGTATAATCCAGTTTCAGATAACGAGGATTGCCTTCGGCCTGTTTTGTTTCATTGATCACCCAGGTTTCCTGTATTCCATCCATCAGATGGAGCTGACCGGGTAATTGGAGTTTCCGGTCGAAAACAAGTCGCAGCGGCGCTTTACCAGACCATAAGCGAACATTGAGTTGAGGGTTATCGGAACGTGCGGTGTTTGAACCCACCAGGATCGCTGATTCTTCAATTCTCCATTTATGAACCAGTGTTTGGCTAAAATGATTGCTGAGTTGTTGACGGCTGCCATCAGATGGGGCAATATAGCCATCGCTGGAAGCCGCCCATTTCAGGATCACATAGGGTCTGTTTTGTTCCTGAGTCTGAAGGAATCTGCGGTTTACCCAGCGCCCTTCCTTTTGGCAGCAATCTGTGCTCACCTGTATCCCGGAATCCCGGAGCATGCTTATCCCCCTACCACTTACTGCAGGGAAAGGGTCAATGTTGCACACTACTACCCTACGGATTTTTTCATAAATGAGACGCTGGGCACAAGGGGGTTGTTTACCTTGGTGGGAGCAGGGCTCCAGACTGACATACATGGTGCTTTCGGGGATGAGGTGCCTGTCTTCAGGAGCCACCGCCTCAATACAGGCCACTTCGGCATGTATTGATCCATAAAGGGCGTGATAGCCTTCTCCTATGATCCGTCCTTCATGAACCAGGATGGCCCCAACCACAGGATTAGGGGCTACCCATCCATGTCCAGATTGAGCCAGCTCAAGGGCTCTGCGCATGAAAACGGCATCCTTCATTCCCGGCGAAATTAATGGCAATCTTTTTGTACAGCTTATAGGAACTTTGTAATCATGATTTCATTACGAGCCGCATATTATTCTCTTCGGGACGCACTTCGGACTGTCTACGAGCACGAAGAAGCGGAGGCGGTATCGCATGAAGCGATGCTGTATATCACCAAGCTCAACAAATTACAGCGTCTTACGGACCAGGGGAAGCTCATGGATGAGATCCAGTTTTCTGATTTCCAGAGGATCAAGTCGGCACTAAAGCGGGGTGTTCCCTTCCAGTATGCTACAGGTGAAGCTACGTTTATGGGCCGGGTCTTTTCAGTTGGCCCATCCGTTCTGATCCCTCGTCCTGAAACCGAAGAATTGGTGGAATGGATACTTAAGGATAAGCCTGAGCTCGGTGCCCGAATTCTCGATATTGGTACGGGCAGTGGTTGCATTGCAATCAGCCTGAAGCTTGAAAGATACGATTTAGAGGTTATCGCCATGGATATCAGCGATTCCGCGTTGGAAGTCGCTCAATTGAACAAGGAGAACCATAATGTTGATCTTCAACTCATCGAGGCAAATATCCTGGATCCTCAATCAGTTGGGCATTTGGGAACCTTGGATGTTATTGTATCCAACCCGCCTTATATCCCTTATAATGACCGGGAAACGATGCATACCAATGTCAAGGACAATGAACCGGAGATTGCCTTGTTTGTTCCGGATGATGATCCGCAATTATTTTATAAGGCTATCGCGCTATTTGGTTTGGATCATCTGAATCCGGATGGGGCCATTTATTGTGAATTGCACCAGGATCATGCCCATAATAGTGTGGTCCTATTCCAGTCTATGGGTTATAGCCGGGTTACACTACAGGAAGATATGAATGGGGCGGCAAGGATGTTGAGAGCGAGGCGGTGATTCTAAAATTTTAAAATTTGAAGATTTGAAGATGGGGTCCATCAGGTCCTGGAGCGAAACACCCGGCCCTAAGCGAAGTCACACCCCGATCCCGGTTCCGGTTCCTGAGCGGAGTCGAAGGAGAGCGGAGTCGAAGGAGAGCGGAATCACACCCCCATCCCGGTTCCGGTTCCGGTTCCTGAGCGGAGTCGAAGGAGAGCGGAGTCGAAGGGTCCTCTGCTATAATTCTTGTGGGGTCAACTGCGTTTGGACATCTATGGAACAGGTTCCCTGCTGGAAGGACAATGAAAGCGATGGAAGGCCTCAGAGCTGCTTCATACCTGATACCTGATACCTAATTCCAAAAACAAAAATAGCCACCTTTTTGAGGCGGCCATTTTATGAAGGGATTAAAAAATCGAATTAAGCTTTCTTTGGACGACCAGCGGCCTTTGGAGCTGTAGTAGTTGTATGATTTTCTGTGGCTTCAGAAGATGGAGTCACTTCAGGAGCTACTTCACCATCGATATCCATCATTTTGGTCAGCTGACGGATTTCTTTTTTCAGTTCGTAGATGGTCTTGTACATCTCATCCATTTCACTGCGGGTGGCAACTGGAATGTTGGTCAGCATCTTTTCCATCTGACCTTCCATATCCTTCTTCAACTTCAGCTGAATAGCGCTTACTTCAGCCATCAACTGGCTGTACTCATCGCTTTCGAACAGGCTAACAAAGTTCTTGTCAGAAATAGCCATCCACTCTTGGTACAGAGACAGCATGCTCTTCACTTCTTCACCCTGCTCCATTTTGTGCATGATGTTTTCAGCGAGTGCATCCATCACTTTGCTACCCTGAGCATACATCATGTACTGCAGTTGTGCATTCTTGATGTTGTAAACCATAGTACGGTCGGCGATATCCTGCCAATCGGCCATGCTGCGGGTGTACTGATTTGGAGTTACCATTTTAGCGATCGGAGATACAGCATTCTGCATCATGGATTGCATGTTCTGGTAGTTGCTCAGCATATTGGTGAACATTTCATTGCTGTTCATGCCTGGCATACTGCTCATCATATTGCGCATCTGGTTGAAACCATTCATGCCAGTACTGCCAAATTGCTTGGCACCATTCTGCATCATGCTGGTCATTTGCTGCATATACTGACGAGCGCCTTCTGGCATAAAGCCGAAGAACTTATCCATGAATTCCTGATAAGCAGCAGGGTTCATGAATTTCTTGTACATATCGGTATTGAAAGACTTGTCCTGAATGTTCTTCCACATTGGAGACCACATTTCATAGAAACGGGTAAAGCTTTCTGAGCTGTTCAGCATATTGCGGAATGCATCCTGGGTTGTACCATTCTGCAGGTGTTGCTGCCATTCGCTGAAACCATTGTTCAGCATTTGATACCACTGATTGAAGATGCTGTTAGCATCACCGCTGGTATTTTTCCAGGCGTCCATGTTGAATGGATTCATGTTGCTGAACTGCTGCATGTTGTTCATCCAGTTATTCGCCGTGTTCATATTGCTGAACATGTTGTTATACTGGTTCATCCAATTGTTATAAGCACTGGTCATTTGCTCCATTGGATTGGTAGTAGTTGCTTTAGAAGTAGCATCCTTAAGGGCAGACTGTGAAGTTTCCCAAAGGTTCTTTCCCCAATTCATCTGGGTATTATACCAGTTCTTGAAGAATTCATTCATGCTGCCTGCATTTTCCTTAACAGTCTGTGCAGTGTCTGTAACCTTTTCAGTTGTTTTTGAAAAGATGTTCTTCTGGTTTTCAAGCCAGTTGTTGTACCACTCGCTTCCTTTTTCAATAGTCTCATTAACGAGCATGTTGCCGTTAGCCAATTTCTTGGTGTTTTCAACTGTGGAATTCAAGAGCGTTTTCTGAGCTTCCATCATGGTATCCATGAAGTTGTTTTCGTTTGCCATAATTATGGTTATTTAAAAAATGATCGAATTTCGTATTAAAAATTGCCCCTCAGGTTCCTGATTTGCGGCGCGAAGGTAGGAGTTCTATTGCACCTAATTGTTAAACCATGTGAAATTTGTGTTATTCTCGTTGAAAAGGTACTCAATCGTGATCCATTTAAGCTGACTTTAGTCACTAAAATGCATGATGTTTAACTTAAATTTCTGCCTTTCAACAATTTTTTTACCTGTTCTTAATGATTATCAATGCTTCACAAACAAACTGTTTCATTGTGGAGCATTATCAGAGGGCATGGCTTGATAAAACGCGCTGCAAGCTTTACCTTTCTGTTATGAATAAAGCTGACTTTTTACTACTTGATGTACCCCAATTACTGCGTCAGATCCCCGCTGAAACCCAGGCATCCTGGGGCAAAATGAATGTGCAGCAGATGATTGAGCATATGAGTGATTCTGTCCGGATTGCAAATGGCCGCGATCTTAGGGATTGCATCACTCCGGAAGAACATCTGGACCGCATGCAAGCCTTCTTGAAAAGTGATAAACCCTTCAAGGAAAATACGGTAAATAGTTTGATGGGGGAGGTACCGGAACCATGCCGGTTTGAACGGATTGAAGATAGCCTCGGGGAACTCGAAGAAGAGCTAAAGGAATTCCAGAATGTTTTTGACCAGGACAAATTGAAACAAATAACGAATCCATTCTTTGGAGACCTGAATTATGAGGAATGGGTGCAACTCTTATACAAGCATTTCCTCCATCATCTGCGTCAGTTCGGAGTGGTACCTGATACGGCAGCTGTGGTATCCTGAGCTGTCTTGGGCACATAGACATAAACAAAGCAGATCGTCTTTTCGAAGTACTTGATCTGCTTCATATTCCGTTCGATTTCCGAAGTCCGTTTCTGACGTTCTCCATCAGGAAAGCCACCGGTATAAATAAAATAGGCGGTATCCTTATACCCATTAGTGACCTGGGTAAAATTGTCTTCCCATTTCAATCGCCTGGCTCCCAACAAGGCATTATATCTAGCCTTTTCAGGATGCAGTTCTGTGTAATAGATGTAGGTTGGGACATTAGCATCATGAACAAAAAGTTGTGAGCCCTTACCTCCTTGTGTTTTTATCCAATCCAAGCCTTCGGTGATTTCATGAAAAGTCATGCGTTCATGGAAAAGAACGAAATCATTATACCCATGAACAATAAAAATACCGATGGCCAGCAACAGGATCTTTAAAGATCCTTTCAATTGCCATAATGCATCATAGGCAACACCGATAAGGAGCATCGCTATAGGCATCGTGAATAAAACTACCCGTTCGATCAATGAGAACTGCTTCAGGGCAGCCGCAATGAGGACCAGTCCGAGCGGGAAGGCAATCAGGAAGAAACGGGCTGTATACTTCCAGGCGAGCAGGAAGGTGCCCAAAAGAATAAAGAGGAGATTGCAGACTATTGAAAGTGTGGTGACCCCACCAATATTCTTGAGAATATTTTCCACCAGGTACCAGTTATGCATCCATTCCTCTTTATTTGCAGGAGTGGCAAACAGAAAGTAATCCCGGTGATAATTCTGCAGGTAATCACTATTTATCTGGGGTTTAAGAATGGCATAATAATAGAGGGCAAATTGAAGCAGCCACACCAACCCGATCAGTATCAATGGGGCCATCTGAGCCCACTTCTTGGTTCGGATGATAGGCCATGAATAATACGAAGCCACTCCGCAGAGCAGGAATATCGAAGGCATGGAGCTCCAGATAGCTATAGATCCAGCAGCGATCCACAAGAGCACAAATTTTCTCCTGGCGAGTGTATTAAAATCCCAGGAAAGTGCTGCCAGGATCAGGAGCAAAGCGATCAGGGTATCCGGCATATACTGCTTCAACTCAACGGAGTACTTTATGAAGATATTGCCAAAAGCAAACAGGCAGAGCGGGAACCAGATGGCTGCTTTGTGCATGAGCTTTTGGGCAATCCGGTAAAAGACGAACAGCGCCGAAATGCCGCAGAGCAAGGGGAATAGCCGCATGGCCTTTTCGCCATAGCCCAAAAGGAGGGATGCCAGTTTTTCCATCCAGAGAAAGATGGGCGGAGCATATTGCTCGTATTTAAGAGGAAGTACCAGCCCTCCGAAGCCACGTTCAGCAAGGTTTCGGACAATATTGGCCTCGTCTATGATCAGGTTCCTGTTTTGAAAGAGCAGGATGAACCGAAGGATAATTCCGAATAGAATGATCAGCGCAATGGCGATGCTGATCGCCCTATTAAAGTAGTTATTGATTTTATCCGTAAATGCCATGCGACTGAATATATCAGCAAGATACTTTAGAGAAAAACAAAGCGGCCGGTATAACGCCGAAAGCTTATCGGATCCTGCACCTGATAGTAATAAACGCCGGGAGTGCGCAGGTATTGTCCGATATTGGTTTGGGTGGAAGTGGTATTCAATTGCCGGATGATGCGGCCGGTGCAGTCGGTGATTCGAATGCTGGCGGTGTGAATTTCAGGAGGGATAATTAGGCTTATTTCTTTTCGACCAGGATTGGGACTAACAACGATTTTAGGTATAGAAAATTCTTCGGACACTCCAAGTGTTTTGTAAATGCAGCTTGAGTAATTATCAAATGAATCGATTGGTAAAATCATTTTGGGTAATGACGGAATCATATGAGAAGAACCTGGTAAACGCAATGTTGGATAACAAGTGGGTTGTGTTCCATTCGTTGTAAAACAACGCAATTGATCTATGTCCTCCAGAATATGGGAATAAGCATTAAATAATGGTCCGTTCGTTGATCCTATTCCTTCAATAAAATCATAAGCTTGCATATTCCAACGCTTATAAAATACTGAACCGAGTTGTATTGAATCTATCGCCAATACCAGTACATACGGAATACACAAGGGATAACTCATCCGTAGTGTATCACCGATTTTAAAATGGTAATCGAAAAATAAGCGCTCCAGGGTATCAGAGAGATATCTGAAAAACAGTTTGCCGGTCAGTGTATCTTCTCTAATAAGAATTTTCCGCTGGGTGAACGTTTCCTTTAAGTTATGATAAGATGTACCATGGATAACGGTATCCTTCTCATACATTGCCTGATTTGGATCAGTTGTATAACCATTCCCATCATTAATGTGTAACATCTTCCATTGGTTGGATGTATCGGTAAATCGGATTTTTTGTGCAAACGCATCCGTGTAAAAAGAAATTGCAAACAACAAAAGGGCAATCCATTTCATTTTGTTTCGGAATTTAAGGTTTGAAAATAAATTTTCCAGAGTACCGTTGTCCTGTTAGTAAATCCTGAACCAAATAATAATATAGGCCAGAATTGCTCAGGCATTGTCCGATATTGGTTTTGGAAGAAGTGGTAATTATGAGCCGGATGATGCGGCCGGTGCAGTCGGTGATGCGGATGCTGGCGAAATGAATTTCGGAAGGGAGATTGAGGCTTATTTCGGAATTTCCTGGGTTTGGAGTAATCGTTATGGTGTTTTCCGGTTTATTGGTGAGGACGCCTGATGGTTTACAACTTGTTATATTATTGAATGAATCGACAAAAGTTTGAAGTGCTGGGGAACAAGGTGGATTTTGATTTTGGTTCATAAAACATCGGAGTGCATCAATATTTTCAAAATTGACCGGGAAAATCGGGAAAGCTGGTCCATTAGCAGTACCCAGCCCTTCAATGAATTGAAAAGGAGCAGCAAGTAGTCCTGACCCAGTCATGAGAACATTCATAAACCATCTGCGGTGCGGTATTCCAGCTAATTTTATGGTGTCAATGGCAGTAACGATGTGGATCCAATTTTGATTTGGATAATTGGATTTCAGCGTGTCACCCACTACTAAACCATAATCAAAAAACAGGTGTTCCAATGTATCGGTGTAAGGATTGGATTGTCCACTCAAAAACCTGACAAAGATTTTACCACTCAAAGTATCTTCCCGAAAAGCAAATTCTGGCTTTTGACCTGATTGACCCCGAGTACTTGTAAAATGTCTGTAGGTGATCCCGGATAAAACGGTATCGGTGCTATAGAATTGTGATATCGACCAATAATAAACGGTCGGACCGTCATTATTTCTATGAAACAATCCCCATTTATTGGAAGTATCCGTAAATCGGATTTTTTGTGCCTGAATACTGGTCGCGAATGTGAGGGACAAAATGAAAAGCATCAACCATTTCTTAGCATTCAGGGTTTTAAGGTTTATAAATACGAAAAGTAATATCCGTTTCATCCTTCAGGGCTTAATACTTAAAGATAACCAATATAAGGACTATTATTATCCATTAATTGTGAATGGTGAATTGGTTTGAAAGGTATAACAATACAATCCCTCATTTGCAAGGCTTTTACTTAGGCATCAGGGTATACTGCGTCTAAGAACAACTCTCCACTTTTTTCCTGACTGGTATTTGGAACAGCATTCTAATCCACAATAAGGATTGTAACCTTCAAGTTTAAGTAAGACCATTCAGCAAAGTAACCCGTTGTGGCTAGACCTGTCTAGTCACGACTGGCCTTACAATTCCCCGATTGCGGAGCGGATTCTTAGACTACAAGTATTTGTAACATTTTCTCTGCCATCGGGGGGGGCCGGCCGTCGCTTGCAGCTATGGCCGGTGAAAATGGCAAGGCCAGAAGTTCTTAAACGGGGTCTAAGAACAACCTTTTGGCACTGGTTCGTGGAATATGTTTGGAAACAACATTAACGCTTAACCACTTGAACGAGCAACTCCAAGACTACGCCAGAAGCGGTAATTTTGCGGCTCAATTATTCTCTGGAATGCCATTACCACAACTGAAAAATTACGCGGAAGGTGCCTGGCGCATTGCTAAGTCAGAAGGCGAAACCCTCCATAATGCCATCACCGGTGAGGCCATTTATACGGCATCTTCCGATGGCCTGGACTTCGGAGCCATGATGAAATATGCCCGCCAGGTAGGTGGTCCGCTGCTACGTAAACTCACCTTTCAGGAACGCGGCCGGATGCTCAAAGCCCTGGCTTTGTACCTGATGGAACGCAAAGAATACTTTTACGAAATATCCGCTCTAACCGGCGCTACCCGCAGCGATAGCTGGGTGGATATCGAAGGCGGCATCGGCAATCTATTCGCCTATGCCAGCCTTCGCAAACAATTCCCGGACGAACGATATTATGTGGATGGAGATGCCATCAAACTCAGCAAAAACAATACCTTCATCGGACATCATATTATGGTACCCCGCGAGGGCGTTGCCATCCATATCAATGCCTTCAACTTCCCCGTCTGGGGCATGCTGGAAAAGATTGCAGTGAACCTCCTGGCTGGAGTTCCTGCAATCGTAAAACCGGCTACCCTCACCAGCTACCTGACCGAAGCCGTCTTCGAAGCAATCATTAAAAGTGATATCCTCCCCGAAGGCGCGCTGCAATTGATCTGTGGCTCCGCTCGGGGTATCCTGGATACCATCGAAAGCCAGGATGTGGTAACCTTTACCGGGTCTGCCTCCACCGGTCAGCAATTGAAAAGCCACCCACGAGTGATCAGCCAGGCGGTCCCCTTCAACCTCGAGGCAGATTCCCTGAACTGCTGTGTTCTTGGAACGGATGTCACTCCGGATAAGCCGGAGTGGGATCTATTCATTAAGGAAGTGGTTCGGGAAATGACCACCAAGGCCGGTCAAAAATGTACGGCCATTCGCCGGATCATCGTACCGGCCAATATGGTCGAAGATGTACAGATAGCGCTTGGCAAACGATTAGCAACGACTACCATCGGAGATCCAAGCGTTGAAGGGGTTCGTATGGGACCTCTTGCCGGTCTTGCCCAACGAAAAGAAGTGGGTGAGCGTATCGCTGAATTGGCAAAGTCCCAAACCATCGTTATTGGCAACCTGGATGCTTTTGAGGTGAAAGGAGCCGATAAATCAAAAGGCGCCTTTATTCCACCCATCGTTTTCTTGAATGAACATCCGTTTGAAAACCTGGATGTTCATAGCATCGAAGCTTTTGGACCCGTCAGTACAATTATGCCCTATGATACGCTCCAGGATGCGATTGATCTTGCCCGTCTCGGACAAGGCTCTCTGGTTTGTTCGATCATCACGGCCGATGATAAAATTGCTAAGGAATTTGTGCTGGGCACGGCCCTGATGCATGGACGAATTCTGGTCCTGAATGCAGATTGCGCCAAGGAAAGTACCGGTCATGGATCACCAATGCCATTATTGATCCATGGAGGTCCTGGTCGTGCCGGTGGCGGGGAGGAAATGGGTGGTAAACGTGGAGTATTGCATTACCTGCAACGGACCGCCATTCAGGGGTCACCAAGCATGATCACGAGCATCACCCATGTTTACCAGCAATATGGCAAACAAACGGAGACCGATATACATCCCTTCAAAAAATACTTCGAGGACCTGCAAATCGGTGAAACACTGGTTACTGCCAAACATACCGTAACAGAAGCAGACATCACCAATTTCGCAAATGTCAGTGGCGATAATTTCTATGCCCATATGGATGCCACCAGCCTGGAGGGCACCATTTTTGAGCAGCGTGTGGCCCATGGCTATTTCATCCTTTCAAAAGCCGCAGGCTTGTTCGTTGATGCCAAGAAAGGACCGGTTCTGCTAAACTATGGTATTGATGAAGCCCGGTTTACCAAACCCGTTTATCCCGGAGCTACGATCGGGGTCAGGTTGACGGTCAAGGAAAAGGTGGATCAGGAAAAACGAACATCGGAAGACATTGCGAAAGGCATCGTAAAATGGCTGGTGGATGTTTATGATGAAACCGGTGAAACGGTTGCGATTGCCACCATTTTAACGATGGTCAAGAAGCGGAACCAGGACTAAGGGCGTATGATAAAGGTCATAAGCTTTGCCTTGGCTATTGGACTGGTTTATTACGTATTATTCTACCTTCGGAAACATCTGAAGCCGGGACCGGGTCCCCGGCTACGGTATATAGTATTTGCCGTTCTGGCTTTTGTATTCGCAGCCTTTTTGTTGAAATTTTTTATCAAGTAAAACCCACGAACCTATTTAAGGCGCCTTCATGGGCTGAAAGCAATTCCTAACAACCTTGAACTAGTGATGTGGGACAGGCACCAAAGCTTGGTATTATCCTAAGTGAAATTATAATGGTGAAAAGAAGCATTCCATTTGAGTCGTATCGTTCATCACCTGGAGTATATTAAATCTTTATCATATACAATATACTGGAGAAACCGAAAAAAAAGGTGGTAAAGCCATGGCAGTATTACTTACTGCCATACCATCTCAATGCCATCGTGGTGATTTCGCAATGATTCTGAAATGGCCTAGAAATACCCGTAATCGAGGACTTTTTTGAGATCGTTCAAATTCACCTATAACTAATAAAACCATTAAACAACGCATTTTATTTGCTATTGCTAACAGTATTTATGGCAATTTAATTAGCAACGTCCATTGATATTGAATGGCCCCCGGGAAAATACAAAAGGCAATAGCAAAAGGGCATTCATTAAGGATGCATGAAATGTCCAGACTGCTGATTAATGTTCTCCCCATTAATCTGGTACCAATATTCACCGCTGGGCCAGGCATTTATTTCCAGTCGCGTGAGTTTCTGGTTAGGAGGCAATACGGCGCTTTGAATGAATTGCCCCAGGGAATTGTAAAAACGAATTTCTGCAACAGGTTCAGTGGTACTTTTACTGATAAACAGAACCTGGTCTACAGGATTCGGATAGACCAGAAAACCTAATGGATGCTCCGTGCTTTTCACAGAAAGCCCGGCAATCTTAGTGGTCGAAATCATTTGATGTGGGATCCAATGATTGGGATCAATGATCACCGTATCCACTGGTTTGCTCCAGGAAAATGCTGCAAAATTGATTTTGCTGTTGAGGTCCATCGAAACGATGGTATCTCCTTGTGCTCCTTTAAACTGGATCTCGATAGGTATATGAAATACAGCAGTAAAGGAAATATTAGATTCCTGCTCCAAATAGACTGCCACGGTTTTAGCATTCTGATTCCATTGAACCAGAAACTCCGGATAACCAACACCATATACCCATTCATTGAAAAAGCTATCCAACTTGATACCATAGGTATGCTCCGCAATATTCTGAAGATCGGTGGACTTAGCCACCGAGCCTTTAAATTTCTGCTGATAATTACGGAGCATGACGAAGAAAAGACTATCATTTCCAGCCAGGTAACGAAGCATATGGACCACACACGCCCCCTTATCATAGGATAATGCAGCATTGAAAATCCGCTGTTCATTAGTTGTATCATAAACATAAACTGAACCCGTCCCAACCAAGTAGACATTGCTTTGACGCAATAAAATATCATTAATTGCCATTGCCTTTCCGTAGAATTTCTCTTTATAAAGAGTTTCGCAATAAGAGGCAAAGCCCTCATTTAGCCAGATATCCTGAAAAGATGCACAGGTGACCTGATCTCCCCACCATTGATGGCTGAGCTCATGAGCCAAAACATATTCACTAAAGCTTCCTCCAACACTTGTCATTGTTTGATTCTCCATGCCTCCATTAAGAGGTACAAAACAATGGCCATACTTTTCAGACCAGAATGGATATCTCCCAAAGAGGGTAGAAAAATAATCAATGACCTTGCCAAAACTATCCAGGAATGTTTTTGCGTTTGGGTATATTGAAATCAAACCCGCATTATAATAATTCTGAATCAACATCGAATCATTAGATCCGGAAAAATGCATGTAGTTTGATTGTTCGACGAAGGAACTAACCGCGAAAGAAATGAGATAATAATCGATGGGATAATGGTTTTTCCATTCATATCGAACTTTATTACCTGCGAGCAGAACGATCCGGGTTAATATTCCATTGCTTCCTGCTTTAAGCGTTGAATCGATGGTGAGCCAAAATTCACTGGAATCAATTTTATCTGTCAATGCCATCTTACACGGCCACCAATCCTTCGACTCATAAGGTTCGCTATTCGTAAATGTGACACCACCTGCATTCGTTATACCATTTGTAAAAAAACCAGTACCACTACTGGGTTGCCCATGATAAAATACCTGCGCAGTCAACTTAGTTCCAACCGCCCATCCAAGTGGTAAACTTACCCTGCGCACATCTCCATAACTGATAAATACACGTTTGATACCATTTATCACACAGGAATCTATAGTCAGTTGGCTGTTTAATTCGAATACATACTCCGATATGGATGCGTTGACGACTTCGGAAACAGTAGTGACGGATCCGGAAATGGAGGTGCTAAATGCATCAACTGCGAGATCCAGCTTAACATAGTGCATATCATACTGATCCTCTGCCGGGTCAAGAATGGCAGCTTTTGCAGCCTTACCCTTGGCATGCAACGCATGCATTTTTGCGCATCCAGCTACTAATTCCTGTGCAAGAAGATTTTGCGCACCAATAAGAGTTATTAAAATACCGAAGAATGTAAACTTACAGTATCGAACAATTTGCATCAGGGTAGCGTTTAATTGGATATCTGAAGTTGGGGAATTAATTTGGTAATTTGATGATGGGGGCCGATTTGAAGATTTGAAAATTTGAAGATTTGAAGATGGGGGATCGGGAGCCCCCGTTCCCTGAGCGAAGTCGAAGGGGCCTCAGCTATAATCCTTGAAGGATCAACTGCATTTGGACATCTAGACAACAGATTCCATGCGGGAAGGACAAAGAAAGCGACGAAAGGCCTCAGAGGTGCTATATACTTTATACTTGATACCTGAGACTTGATATCTGCTACTTCAAATAAACAGCTTTCGAATTTCGAATTTCCCCCCTCAATTCCCCATCGCACCAAACACATATTGGATCAGGTTCGCGCCCATCTGCAGGGCTGCAGTCCTTTTTTCCGGGGAATCATGATGCACATCCGGATCTTCCCAACCATCGCCTAAATCACATTCATAACTATAAAAACAAACCAGGCGGCCCTTCCAGATCAGGCCATAGCCCTTGGGCGGTTTATTGTCATGCTCATGGATCTTGGGAAGGCCATTCGTAAAATTAAAATGCTGATGATAAACCGGATGATTGAAGGGCAATTCCACCAAGGTCAGTTCCGGGAATATTTTTTTTAGTGCAGGACGTACATAGGGATCCAGACCATAATTATCATCGATATGCAGGAACCCACCGCTTTCCAGGTATAACCGAAGGTTCTGGGCTTCTTCAGGCGTAGGGTCCCAGCGACCATGACCGGTCATATGGATGAAGGGATAATTGAAAATCTCCGGACTCGCCGAAGCCACCTGGCCCTCTCCAGGCATAAAATGAGTATGCAACTGCGCATTGGTAAACTCCGCCAGATTTCTAAGTGATGTTGGATTTGCATACCAATCGCCTCCCCCACTATATACCAACAAACCCAGTTTCATGGACTGACCATGTACCATGAGGGAAAGAAAAACAAGATTGATAAGGAACGTTAGCCGCCTAAGCATGATTAATCAGATAAAAATAGGTAATGGCTGAAAGTGCAGCCGTTTCTGTCCGAAGCCGATTGGTACCCAATGAAATGGGTATGACGCCTGCCTTGGTAGCTAAAGTTAGTTCTGCCGGACTAAAATCTCCCTCAGGGCCAATAAAGATTTGTACATGCTCCCCTTTTTTTAACGCTTTGGTGATACTTAGACGGTCCATATCCATGCAATGTGCAATAAGCCGGGTTCCGGAAAAGCTTTCACCGACAACTTCTTCAAATGCCTGTGGCTTATTTAGGAGCGGTAGCCAAACCTGACGGGATTGCAGCATAGCCGCCAGGATAATGGATTTCCAGCGCTCTTCCTTAATCCGTTCGCGGATACTTCGTTCAGTGATCAGGGGAATAATCCTTGAAATGCCCAGTTCCGTAGCTTTTTCGAGTAACCATTCATTCCGTGATGCATTTTTGGTAAAGGCAATAGCCAGTGCTAATTCTGGTTTTTTAGCTTCCACGAAACGCACCTCTTCAACCAGGAAGCGGCTTCGCTTCTTTGTAACCTCCACAAGTTTCCCCCCTGCTAGGATTCCCTTTCCATTTGTTAGCTGCAAAGCCGCCCCTTCTTTCATACGCAGAACCTGGCCTATATGCCGGGAAGTATCCTCCGGAAGTTCCAGTTCCAGGCCGGCCATGGGTGATTCCGGTACAAAATACAGTTGAGGTTCTGCCATGGGCTAAAGTTAGTTTTTACGGGCATTCCAGCAGAATGCTTTAGGCTGGGTACGTTACTTTTGCAAGCACATCAAATACACCACCGCGTCGTTCCTGCTTATGCAACTTGCCAAACGTCTTGACCGAATCGTAGAGCCTCAGACCATCAAAATGGCAAAACTGAGCCGGGCATTGAAAGCAGAAGGACAAAACATTATTGATCTGAGCATCGGCGAACCCGACTTTTTCACTCCGGAATATATTGACATCGCAGCAACCCTTGCTATGGAACAGGGGTATACCAAATATCCACCCGTAGCAGGCTTTCCAGAACTCAGACAAGCAATTTGTGACAAATTTCTCAGGGACAATAATCTCTCCTTTCTTCCCGAGCAGATCATCGTTTCGACAGGCGCGAAGCAGAGCCTGGCAAATATTGTTTTGAGCATCATTAACCCTGGTGACGAAGTGATCATACCCACACCTTACTGGGTCACTTATAGTGCATTGGTCCAACTGGCTGAAGGGGAACCAGTATTCGTTCGCACGACTATCGATAAGGATTTCAAAATTACCCCTGAGCAATTGGAGGCCGCTATCACTGATAAAACGCGGATGTTCATTTTCTCATCCCCCTGCAATCCTACCGGGACCGTTTATTCAAAGAGCGAACTGGAATCACTGGCGGCTGTCTTTGAGAAACATCCGGACATCGCCATTGTCAGTGATGAAATCTATGAATACATCAATTACGTTGGGCATCATGAAAGCATTGCTCAATTCACCACAATTAAAGACCAGGTAATTGTTGTCAATGGATTCTCCAAAGGATATGCCATGACGGGTTGGCGCTTAGGTTATATGGCGGCACCGGCGGCACTGGCTACGGCCTGCGAGAAATTCCAAAGCCAGTTCACCTCAGGTGCCAATTCCATTTCACAACGCGCAGCCATCACCGCTCTGAATGGAGATCAGACGCCCACCCATAATATGACTGAAGCATTCCGGAGTCGCTTGGCATTCATGATACAGGCACTTGGAGAAATGTCCGGCGTGAAGATCCATCAGCCTAAAGGTGCATTTTATATGTTCCCGGATATCAGTTCCTTCTTTGGAAAATCCGATGGAACCACGATCATCAACAATGATGAAGATCTTTCCATGTACCTGCTTCATACCGCTAAGATCACCACAGTGAATGGTGGGGCTTTCGGTGATGATCGTTGTATCCGGATATCCTTTGCTACGGGTATGGAACAATTACAGGAAGCGATGGAACGGATGAAAACCGCTCTGACCAATCTTCAATAATCCAAATGCCTGGGGTGGCTATTCAACCTTACTTCTTCAGCTTTTCCTTTTCCAGGATCGGTATGACCGAGGCAAATAAGCTATCCAGTTCCTGGGGATGGTCCCGGTACCAATCCATGCTTTGATTGAATTCAGACATACTGATATGATGCCTTGCAAAGATCCGGGCACTCCATTGCGCCAGGGAATCCGTATTTTTCTCGCCGGAATGATGCAAGGTATCTTTTAACAGGCCACTATAGGCATCGGCAATATGCAATTCCGCCAAGACTGGTGCCATTACAGTGGGAGATAAGTGGGTGGTATGAACCCGGTTGCAGGCTGCAAACGGCAAAACCAAAAAGAAGATCAAGCGAACAATTTTCATCCTTTCAAACTATTGTACTTACCCGCATTGGCCGGGTCGAGGATGGAAAGGATATTGAAATATTGAGCTTTTTCCTCGCGTGTCCCCTGCAATACGATGCGGGTGGCTTCATCACTTTTTGCATTAAAGAATGCCTGTATGAGGGTACTTTGCTGATTGTCGCGCAGTATAGCCTGAAGGTTGGTGAATACAGCCAGGACTTTCGTGCGACCATCAGCAGGTTTATTCCACATGACATCCAATCCTTCGCGGTGATAGGAATACCAGGCAGCCCGATAACCCGTATACCGTGGGCTCAATAGCTGATCGATGATCCAATACCGGTTACGCTTTTCTTCGAAGGCTTTCCAACCATGGACACTTCCATCTTCCGGGGCATTGGTCACCACATTCTGAGCCTTTTTCAGGAGGTTCGTACCGCCATTGGGAGAGAAGGAATCATAATCCAGTCCCAGGACCAGGTAAGCATAATAGGCCAGTACTGCCGTTAGATTCGATTCGAGGGGATCAGGGCCTGTAACCCGGTTGTCATCAAAAGTCAGGGGATTAAACTGAGAATAATGGAATACCAGGTCACGATCCACCGTATTAAAAAGGGTGCTGGAATACCCGCTGTTATATACCGGGCGGGTAGCCTGCACACTTATTGTTGCGGTATATAGGTCGAGGTCCTTATCATTCCGGGCCGTGATATTAATCAGAACATTACATCCGATGCGTTCCTGGGACTGATAGTCATCACTCGTCCATTTGCGGGTATTTAAAAAACTGGAAATGGCTGATTCCAGGCTGGTAAAAACTTTCGGATCCACATTCTGGATCTTATCATGCAGGACTTTAACTGTACAATTCAGTTCCTGTGCACGGACAACAGCACTGGAACCAAGGATCGCCAGTAGGCAAATCCAAAAATATTTATAGTTCTTTCGGTTCATTCCTGTATTCTATGATGGCATGGACAATAGCGATGGCTGTGGCCGTTTTTGATTGTAATGGCAAGTGCCTGGTTTCTCCATCGGAGCGCAGGATACTTACTTTATTGGTGTCATAACCAAATCCTGCACCGGCATCTCTCAGGGAATTTAAAATAATCATATCAGCACCCTTGCTCCGCAATTTCTTACCTGCATTTGATTGTTCATCTGTTGTTTCCAGGGCAAAGCCGATGACCACCTGATTTGGTTTTTTCTTTTTTGCCAGGGTCTTCAGGATATCCTCTGTTGGGCTCAGATGAATCTCCAACGTTTCAGACTGCTTTTTTATTTTATCATCTGCAATAGTTGTGGGTCGATAATCGGCAACAGCAGCAGCAAGAATGGCAATTTCGCAAGTATCAAACACTTTTTCCGATTCTTCCAGCATTTGTGCAGCACTTCCAACCGGGACCGTTGTAATGCGCTTATGATGGGGGCGTAAATTAGTCGGTCCTAATACGAGGGTAACGTCCGCACCCCTATCTGCCAGCGCTTCTGCCAGGGCAATCCCCATTTTCCCTGTTGAGAAATTACCAATAAACCGGACGGGATCCAATCGCTCATAGGTAGGCCCAGCGGTCACCAGGGCTTTCTGTCCTTTTAACTCCTGTCGCTCCTCGGACGCAAAATACTGCGCAAGATGGTCCCGAAGTTCATCAGGCTCTGCCATTCTCCCCTCCCCAATCAGGCCAGAGGCCAGCTCCCCATGACCAACGGGGATGAGGTGATTGCCATAGGATATCAGGCTTGCCACATTCGCTTTTGTTGCAGGATGCAGCCACATATCTTCATCCATAGCTGGGGCAAAGAATACCGGACAGGATGCAGACAGATAAACAGCGCAAAGGAGGTTATCACAAAGTCCATTGGCGAGTTTGGCAAGGGTATTCGCGCTACAAGGTGCGATCAGCATACAATCTGCCCAGCGACCCAGCGCAACATGATTATTCCAGGCAGCCCCATCATGAACATTGCTGTAAACCGCTTGTTTTGAAACGGTGCTCAGGGACAAAGGACTTACAAAATCGGCTGCAGCAGCGGTCATGACCACCTGAACCTCAGCGCCTGATTTCAAGAGTAATCGGACGAGCTCAGGGGTTTTATAGGCTGCAATGGAACCAGATACAGCCAATAGGATTTTCTTACCCTTCAAATGCATGATCCTGCAATTTACTGTATTTGCTCCCCCTTATTTAAGCCTTGGAAATTTTAACGATGTAAGAAATATTTTGACCTGCTATCCCGAATATTTTATTTGCAGGCATAAACAGTGGGGCAAGATGTAACGTTTAAGAATATCCCATGTCGCTTTGATGAATTTAGGATCATACTTAAGCGATTTCCAGTGTCTAGCAAATTGTTTCCTTACTTTGCTACGTACAATAAAACGAAATTATTATGCTAAAAGTAGGTGATGAATTCCGTCATGAGTTCCGTTACACTCAGGATGATGTGGATCTTTATGCCAAGGTAAGTGGGGATACCAATCCCTTGCACACGGATGCAGCAGCAGGTGCCGCTTCGATGTTTGGCCGTCGGATTATCCATGGATTTTTAGGTGCCAGTGTTTTTACCAAGATCTTTGGTGCCCTCTGGTATGCCGATGGTCATGTTTACCTGAGCCAGTCTATGAAATGGCTCAAGCCCATGTTCGTAGATACGGACTATGAGGCAGTGATCAAGGTAAAAGAAATCTTCCCTGAAAAGAACCGGATTACTTACGATTGCGCGGTTTATGATAAAGCCAGCGGAGATCAGACCATTGCCGGAGAAGCGACACTACTCAACAAGAAACAATACGTTTGGAGTTAATCCTTCCGGTATAAAAAAAAGCGCCTGTTATCAGACGCTTTTTTTTAAAAATGACTTTGATTTTATCGTTTAATCCTGCGTTTGATCAGGTTTCGGGCACCTTTGACAGTTAATTGCAACGCTTTCCCGGTTAAGTATCCGAGAAGTATTTCCTTCCCTAAGCGCTTAAGAATAGAGGATTTTGGGTAGGATGTCGCAGATGTTGGACGGGAAGTCAACGGTTTTGGAATTTCGGGACTATTCTTTTTTTTGGTCAGTAAATTCAGCAAGGGTTTTCCCAGATGCAGCAATATATCCAACTCTGAATTAGCTCCGAGCAATTTTAGAATCCAACTCAGGCTGTTGTCTTTTCCAATTGAACCTAAACTGTTCTTACCAAAATCTGCCAGAGGGTTCAGGTCCAGTTTATTGGAATCCAGTAATTCCTTCCGCAGTCTCCTTTTTTCGGTCCGGAGTTCTTCGAGGCTATGAAGTTGCTTTTGATACAATTTCATCGGGATTTTCGGTCGCTGATTATTTGTTGCCATCCGCCTGTTTATTTAGGGAGTTAATCTCCTCCTCTTCCGCATCAATTTCATGGGTGAGTATGGTGATAAAAATACCAGCAAAGGATGCAACGAGCCTCCGTCTAACCAGAAAGAGGATAAAAAGCAAGACTGCAAATACTCCAGCAGTAAGGAAAGCACCACCCATTCTTGAATCCAGAAGTGTGATGAACATTTCCATTAAACCCCAGCCTATAAATGCAAGAATGGCCAGGCCTAGTGCCAAAAAGATAAAAGCCATGATGACGGTGGCCAAGAGCGTTGATGTGCGCTCGATAATACTTAGTTTAAGTATACCGAAACGCACATCCACATAGTTCTCAATTTTGCCTTTCCAGCTACTGAATAAATTCATTAAGCAGGTTTTCTAGGCGTTGTAAATTTCTTCCTCGAGGTCCTGGGCTTTCTTCTTGAAACGTTGTTTCATGGTATCCTGAAGGTTACCCAATTTTTCCTTTAGAGAGTCGATGGTTTCCTTGCGATCTTCCTTGTCAGTAGCTAATACATAACCTACTGCTGCGCCTATTGCTGCTCCGATGAGCAGGGTTGCTACTGTCTTACCTGTGTTTGCCATTTTGTGTGTTTTTAGAAGTAATTAGGTGATTTATTTGTATCAGGGGCAAAGTTTAAAAGATCGTGCCAGATAATTCCGCGTGGCTTGATTTTAATAACGTTTCTTTTGGGTAAATCTGTATGCCTTATATATCCATTGGTCACATCTTCACAAATAAAGCAGTTATTGCTTTTATTATTGATCTTCGGAGCGGCAGTTCTGGTGGCCACTCAACTATTCCCTTTTTTACCGGGACTTTTGGGCGCCATTACCCTTTATATCCTGCTCCGTGGATGGTACCTTAAAATTACGGTGGTTTATAACTGGAAAAAAGGACTAGCAGCAGCCCTATTTATACTGGGAAGCATCGGGATCATCGTTACTTTTATCAGCCTGATATTCCTGATGGTTGCCCCCAAGATCATTGGGGTTACGCATAATCCTGCCATTATCACCATTGCCATAACCCAGTTAAGTCAACAGATCCATCATGCTTTCCCACAGTTTACGATCGATCAGGCTCAGATTCAGGAGCTGATCCGTAAAGGTTTGAGTGCATTACCTGGATTCTTTGGCGCAACCTTGCAGGTTTTCAGCAATTTGTTGCTATGCTTTTTTCTACTCTATTTTATGCTGATATCCGGTCGTAAAATGGAACGAAATCTGCAACGTTTTATGGCGTTGAAAGACCGGAATATTGATGATCTGTGGACCAACACCCGGAATATGGTGGTATCAAATGCAATCGGAATCCCTTTGTTAGCGAGTTTCCAGGCTATTTCAGCATTTATTGGATATTGGATATTCAACCTGCAGGATGCCCTGCTTTGGGGAATTATTACGGGCGTATGTTCTGTATTGCCCATTATCGGTACCTCCGTTATCTGGGCACCAATAGTCGTATTCATGTATGCAAATGGGCATCCCGGTCAGGCAACCGGTATTTTACTTTATTCTGTTATTGTAACAGTGAATATTGATAATATCCTACGTTTTAGCCTACTCAAGAAACTTGGGGATGTCCATCCGGTCATCACCATATTAGGTATCATTGTGGGCGTACCACTATTTGGATTTATGGGACTCATTTTCGGTCCATTGTTACTATCTTATTTCCTGTTGCTCATTCGTGTTTATCAGGTAGAATTTGCAGCGCGGACCAATGAGGACGGGAACCGAAATATGGATTCAGATGATCAACAATGAGGAACTAAAATTCCTGTCCACTATAGAATACCCGGAAGAAGTTATCCCCGATTTTATATCTTAGGACATCATAGCTCAATTCCCAACTATCCAGTTCTGCAGTGGTTACATCATAAACTTCACCGGCACTAAACATTCTTAAAACGTGGGCCTGGCTTTGGTAAACCAGCGAATTGTATTGCACTGTGTATTTATCCGGATAGTATGAATCCATCTGGGTAATTTCTCCTTTATAGAATATTTTGAAGTAACCGCCGGCATCCTTAAAAGCAACAATATTATCGCCAACCTGAAAATCGGGTTTAAAGAATCCCAGGTTATAAATACTGTCTGCATAAAAGATTTTGAAGAATCCGTCATTCGAAACGTAGGCGACCAGATCATCCCCTACAGTGTAAGTGGTTGGTGCAAAATTTTCTGCTGTAATAGTCTTACCGGAATGGAAAATCTTGAAGGCATTACTTGCGTCCAGATACGCTACCGTATTCCGGCCCACATTAAAGGCATTCGCTGAAACCTCTTCCTGTGGTTGTATGAGACCATGATAAAAGATACGGAATTGGTTTGCATAATTGTTATAGGCAGCGATATTATCACTCACCTTAACTCCCTGTATCGCACTTCCTGCCAGGTACGATTCGATCGGATAGATTGATCCATTATAATAAGCCTTGTATTCATTGTGAACCCCATCCAGAAACAGAACCAGACTATCTCCCAGATAGTATTCGGTGGTGAGTAGGGATAAATTCTTGACAACCCCTTTATCAAAAACGTTCAGGGATTGGGCATTCAGAAAAATCGTAAGATTATCACTGGTCTGAAAACTATTGGTAAATCCATTATTTAGGGTTCTCACGCCGCCACCATAATAGATCTTGAATGATCTGGAATTGTCGAGGTAGGCAATATTGCTTCGTCCAATCCGAAGATCTGTTGGAGGCAGGTAATCAATTTTCCGTAGGACACCGTTGTCCCAAACCATCACCTGATTTTGTAAATTGGTATAGGCAGTCAGTGGCTGGGAAATGCTGGGAAAAGCGCCTGCTATGCATCCCAAAAGGATGAAAACACTCCGAATATTTTTGGGACCTGACACATAAGAATAGTGAAAAGCCTTGCTGACTTTGGCCCATAAAAAAAGCCAGCCTGAGAACAGGCCAGCCCCTATAAACCCTATCACTATGAAAACTAGTGCAAATATAAGTATCAATTCCTGTGCCACAATATCTGAAATTATAGATAACATAATAAAAACAAAATAAACGTACTTGGACTCAGGCACTTCGCTTTAAACGGCCAAAAACACCAATCCCGGCATATAACCGGGATTAGAAGTTAATATACAGCGACTTTTATCGAATCAAGTTAACTGAACCCTTATAAGTATCAAGATTACCATCCTGAGTGCCCACACGGATCAGATATTGATACGTACCGATTGGTTGCTCCACGCCTTTCCACTTGCCATCCCATCCACCATTAATATCGGTGGTAGAGAATACTTCCTGACCCCAACGATTAAATACGCGGAATTCAAGCAGCTTTTGGAAGCTAGGATTGACAATATGGAAGACATCATTGATTCCATCATTATTTGGCGTAAATCCGGAAGGGATCAGTAAGTGATTGGTATAATCCACATTCACAAGAACGGTATCCCGAGCCACACAACCATTACTATCCATTCCACTAACAATATAGGTAGTGGTCTGCTTAGGAGAAGCCATAGGCGCCGGAGAATTCGGGTCACTCAGGGAACCTACCGGAGTCCAGGTATAGTGGGTTGCACCGGTAGCAAATAACTGAAGGCTCTTCCCATAAGCAATGGTGGTATCACGGTTGGAAGAATGCACTAATGGCAGCGGATTAATGATCACGGAAGTGTACAAGGTATCCGGGCAACCATCGCTGGAACCTGGATTCAACGGATTCCCACGATCAATATCATTGGAATATACCACTGCATAGTGTGTAGTACTAGGCGGGGTGGCTACCGGATTCGAGCAATTCGTACAGGAAAGTGAATTGGCAGTTGTAAAGACGCCACCCTGAACTTCATACCACTGGTAAGCAGTACCGCCACTGGCAAACAATGGCACCGGCTGACCAACGCAGGCCACGGAATCCATAGGGCCAATAAAGAGGTGATGCTCTGGAATCAGAATATGCAGGGAATCCCGAACCTTACAACCGTTTCTACCAATGGTATATACGGCATAATCCATGCTGTGAGGGATAAATGCGGTAGGATTTTGCTGCGTAGAATCGTTCAGGAAGGTGCCTGGTATCCAGGTGTAGTTGAATGGAAGGGATGGTGATGGACAATAGATAAAGCGTACAACAGGACGTTGGTTGAACGATTGTACAGTTGGGGCATTCCCACCACAAACATTAATTCCATTATCGGATTTCTGAATCGCCCGACCCGGGGTCATAGCGAAGGGATCGGCACCGGAAGGATTCGGTGTTGCCAAAGGACCAACACAGATATCTACCAGGAGATTGGTTGTAGTATCCCAGCTATAAGGATTATCCAGGGTTATGGTATTCCAATCATTAGGCGTCAGCGTATAAGATGCAACACTGGCTACCTGCTGTGCCCCGCTAAAGAAGGAAGAATTACTGATTGGTGTGGTAAAATCCTGATCATATAGACAAGCAAAAGAGATGATCATATTCGTTACCGGACTCGCACCAAGTATGGTCGGATTAATATTCAGGAAGGCCATGGAATTGATCGTACCGCTATAGAATCCGGCATTCAGCATATCTCGTTTCGGGATCAGGAACTGATACTTGATATAGGTCTTCTCAGAATAGAATGGGGTATTGGTCCGGTCAACAGGAGGATTCGTTCCCTGACCCATTGTGGCCGTATCCTGTGTACTTACCGTACAGGATAATGGATTGGCAGTACCACATGGGAGATTGGCTAATGGAGCAAGTCCAATGGCATTCGATAATAATTGACGGTATCCTGGACGGCATACGATCAATAAATCCTGAGGCGTCTGAATGGAATTCGAAGTATCAATGAAAACGGTTAGCGTATCTGAATTTTTGCAGGCATACGCAGGATCATTGGTAGTAACCACATAGGTATAATTCATTGGCGGCCCGGCATACGGGTTGGCACAAGGATTACAGGAGAGGTACTGCGCAGGTGCCCCATTCAGATTGGTCCAGGTAATGGTGCTGTTTGGATTTGCGTTGGTACCCAGACTTACGGGCCGTTCGCCTAAAGGACAGGATAAAAGATCAGGGCCCGCATCAAGTCCCGGTCGGACATCCACCGTGAATGTGAATTCATTTCGGAGGGTAATTTCCTGACCGACGGCACAGGTACTGTCTACGGCAAGAATTGAAACAACATGTGTTCCGATATCAGCAGCAGTAGGTGTCCAGTTGACCGTCACATAGCCAGTTCCACCAGTCACAGTGGGTGCAACTGTCATACCAGGAGGCAGCGTACTGCTCGGACGCATATAGATCAATCCATTGGCATTATTAGAATGGGCATTGACTACAAAAGATAACGGACTTTGAGGGCAGGCAGTTAATACCACATCCCCATTAGTAGTATCCACCCGTTTCACCCCGGTAACTCCCTGGGGTATCGAATCTATATAGGGTGGTAGATTGGTACAGGGCAATACAGAAATCGTCAGATCTCTTGAGACATACCCTAATCGCTGATGCGTCGCTTTATCCCAGTCTTCTGTCCGGAAACCAAGGGCATATTTACCGGAGGCAAGGGCTATAAAGGAAGCTTTACCCGAAATTGGAGACACCGTGTAGTAAGCCGGCGCTGTGGTACCGGTTGGGTTTGCAGAAGTATAACCGGCATTATAAACAATATTGGTAGTAGCACTTTGCTGCGGATCAATACGATAGGTTACCAGTGAATCACCGTCTGGATCGGATGGAATATTCGAGAATGAACTAGGCTGATTGGTACAAACAAAGGTGAATGGCTGACCGTTATACCGAGGTGAATTATTATTGTAGCGGATGAGGTTATTGATACCAACTTCCATATAGAAGGAAGGACCAGCACCATAATTAATGTTGGTATAACTCAGCAAACGACAGCAGCTACTCCAGGTGAATTTCAAGTCAGCAGAACGTCCCGGTACCGTTACAGTATCCGTATAAATACGACGAGTGTAACCGGAATAGCTTGTGTTGGCAAGAACTCGGCAGGAATTGATGGCAGAGAAAGCAGGGCACAGATTATCGAGGGTATCTTCTACAACCGTCTGATTGTATACCGGATCATAATGCGATACATTGAAAGGAGTCAGTCCCTTAGACCAACCCAGGCTGGCGGAACTTGCAGTAACCGTATAGGCTGTCGAGCTCAGTGCCAGGTTATTACCGATACAGATCCGATAAAAAACTACCGTCACCCGGTACTTCATATCATTTGGTCCTGTCCCAATATAATCGACGAACATATCTGCGGAGGAAATATGGTCGGCATACGCTTTTTGACCTCCAAATGCACTCAAAAAGAGCGCAACAAAAAGTAATGACTTAAAGAATAAACGTGATTTCATAATAGCTCAGTAATGCTGTTATTAATAACCTCAGAAATTAATTTGCCCAATATGGGTTAACTATCCAATACAGAATTGCTGCATTGTACCTCAATAATACAACAAAAGACAGTAAATGAATTGTTTTCGTTGGCTTAATGCCAAAGTTTTTTTACTGTATCAACGACTTCTGTCATATCCAAACTTCTCATGCATTTAAAGTGCCCATGTGGACAACGATTATAGCCCAATTTGGAACAGGGATGGCACCAGAGCTTTTTACGTTCAACTATGACACTTAGCGGACTGATCCTGCTTTTTAAATTATTACTTCCGTAATATGGGAACATTCCGAGTTCCGGAGCGGTGTTACCCCATAAGGATACGATGGGCTTTTTGAGCGCTGCGGCAATATGCATCAAACCGGTATCATTACTAATTACAACCCTGGATCGTTCTAACAGTGCTGCCGATTCATTGATATTGAATTTTCCGCAGGAATTATAGATCTTGATGGGATCCTGTCTGGCGATTTCCTGCCCCTCATCACGATCATCTGATCCACCCAATAATATTACCGGGAATGGTACCAGCTCACAGAATTTTTGCCATTGTTCGACGGGCAATTTCTTCGTGTTATAAGAACCGCCAATGACACAGGCAATATATCCGGTCCAATGGGAGGTTGGGATATCCTCGTTACTGATCTTTCCCAGCTCCGGAATGAAATAATCCAATCCACCCCCATCATTATTAACCCCGATTGGTTTAACTGCATCAAAGTAGCGGGTTACAATGCTTTCATCCGGCATAAAATTGGCCCGGAGATTCACCAGAATCCACTTTTCAATATTTTTCTTCGGAAATGAGGCGGACTCTACTTCCAATGCCGCTTTAATCCGGGCGGTACGAAGATTATGATGCAGATCGACAATAAAATCGAACGCTTCGGCTTTTAAGGCTGGGATGAGTTTTTCCAGATCCTCCTGCAGTAAATGAAGCTTATCGATATTAGGATTAGAATGCAGTAAAGGAGCAAATTCAGCTTTACTCAAATAATGAATCTCAGTTTCCGGTTTTTGCTGCCGGATACATCGTAACACGGGCGTGGTCAGCACTATATCCCCAATGGAAGAGAAGCGAATGACAAGTATTTTCACCGGGTAAAGTAAAGGCAGAATAGGGACTCTTGCTAGATAGTCGAAAGTAGTTAGTCGAAAGTAGAAAGCTGTTTTTTGAAGTATCAGGTATCTGATATCAGGGATCCGGGATCAGGTAACAAGTATCAGGCAGCCCTGAGACCTTCAGTCGCTTTCATTGTCATTCCCGCAGGGAACCTGTTACTTAGCGGTCCAAATGCTGTTGACCCTTCAAGGATTATAGGAGTGCACCCTTCGACTTCGCTCAGGGGGCGGGGTGAGGATTCGATTATAGATTGTACAACGGACCCTTCGACTTCGCTCTCCTTCGACTTCGCTCTCCTTCGACTCCGCTCTCCTTCGACTCCGCTCAGGAACCGGAACCGGAACCGGGATCGGGGTTTCCGACTTCGCTAAGGGGCCGGAGGACTCCACTAAAAGGACGGGTGCTCCCGATCCCCATTTTCAAATCGGATCCCTTGGCCGCCTTAGTGCAAAGCACGAAGGAGGCCCAATTACTAAATCATCAAATTACCAAATTACCAAATTCCTAATATCCCGCATAGCTCAATTCACAAAACGCCTTTCGTTCCCGGACACCCAATGCGGTTTTTGCCCGATCACTTAGACCAATGATGCATCCCGCATATTGCTTGGTATCTGGTAGCGGTCCTAGTACTTCCACATAAATCACCTTACCATTATTCGTATTGCGAACCTGAATGATTGAGCCTCTGGCAGCTATCGAATGAAAGGCATAAATGGCGGAACCTTTGACATTTCCCGGAATATTGAAAAAGCCTGCCGTTCCTTTTTCCACCTTTACGTTAGCCCCATCAGCGGTCTGTTCCATCCATTTTTGCTGAATCAAGGATAGTGGATGCGGAACAGTCGTATCTGGCTGTAGTACCCTTCCCGGACTAACTAATTTGCTTTGCAGGACCGGACTGCTTTCCTGAGCCCTTACAAGCGTAACATTCAGGGCCAGTAAAAAAATTATTATATACCGCATGCACATCCTCTAGCAAAAGCCTTACCAAAAAGTCAGGATTCCCAAAAATTACTCAAATCTTCCGGAATATCCATTCGAATCCGCCAATTCTTGGGCAGATAATTATTGATGCGATTCTTCATCACCTTCACCCAGCCCAATCCCCGCCCTTCATAACTGACGATATACCAGCCAGAACTTATAGCTGGAACCGGAAGCTCTTCTTTTTTCAAAAAGTTGAGGGCTTCTTCTTTTGATAATGCCCAAGTCGGCAATGCCGGATTCTTATCAAGACTTAATGCCACATCATGTTCCGGGATCCAATCCTTTTGCGCAGCCTGTCCAAGTCGGATCCCTGCCTTTCTCAGGTAAACAATTTCCCGCAGGAAATGATAATCCGGTTCATGTACCGCCTTAAGGGCAAATGCCATTCTCCGCTCATCTTCCAGAATACTAAAGCTTTGGGATTTTAATAAATATTCCGCAGCATGCACGGCCTTCTTCAGACTTGCCGCCCGGAATCGTGGATAGTAAAAGGGAGGAGCCGTTTCGGTCTTACGCAGCATCGCTATAAAAAAGCCTTCACCTCTTACCTTAGCCGGAAAACACCGGTATCCTTTTAATGGCGCTGAATTCGCCCGAACCTCTTGTATCCCCCACGCTACAGGCAGCTCACAACTAATAGTCTCCAGTTCAAATTCAGCGTTCAGCCATTCTAGTATCCCTTCGTCCTCAGCAGCTGAATACGAACAGGTAGCATAAAATAATACGCCGCCTTCTTTCAGAGCGGGCCAAACATCTGCCAGGATTCGTTGCTGCCTGGAAGCACACTGAGTCACCGCCTCTTCACTCCATTCCAGCAGTGCCTTGGGATCCTTCCGGAACAAACCAGAACCACTGCAGGGTGCATCCACAACTATCGCATCAAAGTATCCAGGCATCCGCCCAAAATCTCTGGGATCATTGCTGGTTACCCAGGTATTGGTATAGCCCCATCGGGTCATGCTTTCATCCAGTATGGTGGCCCGGCTACGAATGACATCATTGGAAATCAGGAGACTTTGTTCATCCAGCAAGGAAGCCAATAAGGTGCTCTTTCCCCCGGGAGCGGCGCAAAGATCCAGCACCCGCAATCCTTCCCGTCCCGCCATTACATTCCTCCAGAGATAATCCAGGATCATAGAAGAGGCTTCCTGGACATAATATGCACCGGCATGGAAAAGGGGATCGATCGTGAATACCGGTCGTTGGGACAGGTAATGTCCCTGAGGACACCAGGGAATGGTGGGTTGATCCGTTAATAAGCCCTGCCCTTTTACCGGATGCAGTCGAACAGAAATGGGCGCAGGCAGCTCATGTGCTGCTATAAAATCAGCAGCATCAAAACCAGGCACCTGGCTCAGGCTATCAAGAAGGGCTTGTGGTAGATTCATGGATCAGGCAGAATAGAACTGCTTCAGCTCAGCTAAAAAGTTACAGCATTTCGGATCAAAAATCCTGCAATACCCCCGTGTAATTGTGCGGGCTGACGGTCTTTAGTTCCTGCTTCAGATTCTCAGGAATGTCCAGTCCATCAATAAACGCATGCATGCTTTCCCTAGTGATACCACCTTTTCCTCTGGTAAGGGCTTTAAGTGCTTCATAAGGTTGCGGGAAATGCTCTCTTCTCAAAATCGTCTGAATGGCTTCAGCAACCACGGCCCAATTATTCTCCAGGTCCTGCTCAATCTTGCCCGCATTCAGCACTAGTTTGCCAAGGCCCCGCTCCAGGGATTTAAATGCAATCATGCTATGCGCCATTGGCACACCGATATTTCTCAAGACGGTGCTGTCCGTCAGATCACGTTGTAAGCGGGAGATCGGAAGTTTGGCGGCAAAGTGCTCATAAAGCGCATTAGCGATACCCAGATTGCCTTCTGCATTTTCAAAATCGATCGGATTTACCTTGTGAGGCATTGCCGAAGAACCCACCTCGTTTTCTTTGGTAGCCTGTTTGAAGTAATCCATGGAGATATAGGTCCAGATATCCCTGCTAAGATCGATCAGAATGTTGTTGATGCGTTTTAAGGCATCGCATTGGGCAGCGAAGCCATCATAAGATTCGATTTGCGTGGTAAACTTTGAGCGGCGCAATCCCAGTCGCGATTCCACAAATGTATTCCCAAAGACGATCCAGTCAATAGCCGGGTAGGCAACATGATGCGCATTGAAATTACCCGTCGCCCCACCGAATTTTGCCTTATGTGGAATACCGGAAAGAGCCATTACCTGACCTTCCAGCCGGTCTATGAATACCATCCATTCCTTACCAAGTATAGTTGGTGAAGCGGCTTGTCCATGGGTACGCGCGAGCATAGTAACTGCTTTCCATTCCCGCGCCTGTTGCAGCAAATGATCCGATAACTCTTTTAAGAGTGGCACATAGGCCTCCGTCAGCGCCTCTTTCCACAACAAGGGAATAGCGGTATTATTGATATCCTGGGAGGTAAGTCCGAAATGAACCCATTCCAGGATGGCATCCCCACCGGCCGCTTTCAGCTTATCCTTTATAAAATATTCTACTGCCTTTACATCATGATTGGTAACCTGTTCCGTGCTTTTGATAGCGAGGGCGTCCTCCTCGGTAAAGTTTTGCCAAAGGCCATTCAGGAGATTTTCATCGATACCTGATGGGAGTTGGATCAATTTATATGCTGCCAGATGAAGCAGGTATTGCACTTCCACCCGCACCCGGTACCGCATCAGGGAAGCTTCTGAAAAATAATCGGCAAGTTTTGCTACCTGACGATGATAGCGGCCGTCAATAGGAGAAATAGCGTGCAAGGCTGCATGATTCATCCGGCAAAGATAATCCTAGGGACTAGTTGATTCTTTTGTAAAAAGGCAGCCTTTCAAATGCATAAAAAATTGAGCACAATACTGGCTTCATTTTGGTATCCGGAGGGGTATGTGGCTGAGGACGATCTTAAAAGCAATAGTTCCTTTCATTCTATTGAATGTTTCGACAATTCCTTCCCTGCATGCCTATTCGGTACTTACTCATCTGGCGATCATTGATGTAACCTGGGATAATACCCTGAAACCTTTGCTACGGGAGAAATATCATGGCCTTACAGATTCTCAATTATTGGAAGCACATGCCTATGCTTATGGTGGGAGTATCGCCCCGGATATGGGTTACTTCCCGTTTGGCAGTAAATTATTCACGAATCTCCTGCATTATGTAAGGAGTGGAGATTTCGTAACGGCCCTTCTGGAAGAAGCCCGGAATGCAGATGAATATGCCTTTGCTTTAGGAGCGCTTGCTCATTATAATGCGGATAATTACGGACATCCGTTGGGAACAAACCGGTGTACCCCACTGATCTTTCCAAGGGATAAACGCAAGTTTGGCGATACCGTCACCTATTTCCAGGACCCGGTGGGACATGTCCGTACAGAATTCAGCTTTGATGTCATTCAAACAGCCCGGGGCGATTATGCCTCCCTGGCCTACCATGATTTTATTGGCTTCCAGGTGAGTGAAGGGCTGTTGCGGCGGGCTTTTCTCAAGGTCTATGATCTGGATATCGATGCGCTATTCCCAAATTTCCAACGGTCGGTCAATACATTCCGCTGGTCCGTAAAGGAACTGTTCCCGGTATTGACCCGGACGGCTTGGGCAAGTAAAACCTTTCGCATTCAGCGAACCGTCAAAGATCGCAGGAGGCACACCTACATCTACCGCATGAAGCAGAATGAATTCCGTAGGCAATTTGGAAATGAGCGTGACCGGCCCGGCTTTGCGGCTAATGCCCTTGGAATGATCGTACGAATCGTACCTAAAATTGGTCCTTTGAAAAAACTTAAGATCATCGTTCCCGGTCCGGAGGCCCAGCGGATCTTTATTAGCAGTTTTGATACGGTGGTCGTGCACTACAAGATTGCTGTTGCTCAACTACAACGGGGTGCACCCAAACTTCCGGACCGGGATTATGATACCGGAAAAGAAACGGAGGCCGGAGAATATGGTCTGGCGGATGCCAGTTATGATGAGCTCTTGCTACACCTGGAAAAAGATAATTTTAAAGGGGTAAGCAATAACCTGCGAAACAATATCATGCATTATTATGCCAGGGCAAGCCTTACCAACACCACTACGTCAGGCAATAAGAAATATGCCGATGTGGCTTCTGCATTATTAAAACTGAAAGCGCTGAGATAATTCACAAAGAAGCTCGAAGACTAATCAGGCATTAGAACTATCAACTGGACCAACCAAACGCAAGAACATGCCGGTGTTCCGCGCACTGCGTAATATGACCTGTCCCGATATCCCCGAACGACCATTTCAATTCAGCATAGCTATCGATCTGATAAACCAGTTGCATGAGTTCCCTGCATTCCGGGCATTCCGGATATTCCTGCTCCTGCACCCAGGCGGGCCATCCACCTAATTTATCTCCGGATGCAGTCAGATAGGGCTCACTCAGATAATAAGCATCCTCATCATCTTCGCTTAATTCCGGAAGCTCAATTTCCTCATCCATACTTGGGAAATCATCGAATGCCGTCCAGCCAACAATTTTCTTTTCAGGTAGTGAAGCAATACCTGGTTGCGCCGACTCCGGTGCAGAATGCAGCAGAGTAGTGCCCGGAACAATTCGAATAAGATGATTATTGGAAAAAGGTTCGCCTTCACTTTGCGATTCACAACTCTTTTGAGTGCAGTAAAAAAGTTGAAGAAGTCCTTCTTCAAAACCCAATAAGTTTTTGGCCTCGGCTGGCAACTGGGCAATATTCAATTGAAGAAAAAGTTGCAGCGGCTCCTTGCAGGTGCCGCAGACAGGATAGCTTTCCTGCATTCCAAGCCAGGGAATACCTGCATATTTGGAGTCCAGGAGCCCCGCCGGTCCTGGCTCAGTCACAGGCTTCCAGGCACTGCGTTTAAAAGCACGAAACTTTTCGCGGAAAGCAGCATTGGATAGGGCCATAAATTCTGATTGAGTGCTCAAGTTATTGCATCATCACTTAAACTTGCCGGCCAAATCCTTTCGGTACAAGACTACTTTCATGGTTCCATACTCCTTAAACCTTCAGGCATTTCATTTCGTGGATAAGGTGATCAAACTGGAGATCCCGGATTTCAAAGAATTGAAAACTTACTATGAACTTAGCCTTCAGCCTGACAAGGAGCCCATACCGTTTCCATTTTGGGGCAAGATCTGGCCGGCTGCACTTGCGTTAAGTACTTTTTTGGAACGCAACCGAACATTGATTGAAAATAAACGGGTTCTGGAGATCGGTGCCGGATTGGGGTTGCCGGGCCTTTTGGCAGCACATTTCTCGAAAGAGGTTATTATCAGCGATTACTTGCTGGAACCTGTTGAACTCATTGCGAACTCGATCAAACTAAATGCGTTTCGGAATGCCAGTGCACGGATGCTGGATTGGTCGCAACTTCCCGATGATCTGGATACGGATGTCCTGCTACTAAGTGATGTTAATTACGATCCAGTACAGTTTGAAGCGCTCTTAAACATGTTGCACGGTTTTTTAGGAAAGGGCTGCAGCATTATTCTTTCTTCCCCCCAGCGCATCATGGCCAGCTCATTTGTAAGGGATCTGATGCCTTATATTATTTCATCGGAAGAATTTATTTCAGAGGATCATTCGACACCTTGTTCTGTTTTGGTGTTAAAGGGTTAGTTTGATGGATGTAGTAGCGACTTTCCAAAGCGACTTTGTCCCTTCAGGGATTCTGTTGTGTTGCAGCGACCACCCAAAGCGACAATGCCTATGTATTTACATTAGAAATGTCATTCCGAGGCCACGAGGGATCTCACAGCGACCGTTCACCGCGACCGGTCACAGCGACAATACCTATGTAATTACATTAGAAATGTCATCCCGAGGCAACGAGGGATCTCACAGCGACCGTCCAAAGCGACTGTTCACAGCGACTTTGTACCCGCCATTCGGCGGGACAGGCATTCCCTTCAGGGAATCTGTTGTGTTACTGCGACCGTCAACAGCGACCGACCACAGCGACTTTGTACCCGCCATTCGGCGGGACAGGCATTCCCTTCAGGGAATCTGTTAATCAATGCTCAATGAAATGAAAGTCTTATAATTCCCTGAAGATCCTACTTCCTAGATTCTTCCAGAATGCCTGTCCCGCCGCATGGCGGGGACAAAAAGTTTGGGTCAACATTTAGAGTCAACACCTTGGGTCAACACCTTGAGTCAACACCTTATATAAACAGCCTGGATAATAGCAAAATCTTAAACCCTTTCAAAAAAAAATGCCCCCGAAATACATCAGGGGCACTATCCACAATTCAATTTTCTTAATTCTTCGAAGGCGTATCTTCCTCTTTCACGGTGGGCGTGTGATCGATCACAAAACTGATCTTCTCCTCACCTTCACTGAAATTGGCAGTGACTACATCGCCTTCCTTCACACGGTGATTCAGGATCTCTTCCGCTAACGGATCCTCGAGATACTTCTGAACAGCGCGATGCAATGGCCGTGCTCCGAATTCCTGATCATAGCCTTTCTCTGCAATGAACTTCTTCGCACTGGCACTCAGGATCAAATTGAAACCAAGCGTATTCAGGCGCTTCAGCACATCCTTCATGATGATATCGATGATCTGATTGATGTGCTCCTGATCCAGGGAATTAAAGATCACAACATCATCGATCCGATTCAGGAACTCAGGAGAGAAGGTCCGCTTCAGGGCTTTTTCAATCACCCCTCGGCTATTATCACTGGAGGCAGCAATCCGGGCTCCTGTTGAGAACCCAACGCCTTCCCCAAAATCCTTCAACTGACGAACCCCGATATTCGAAGTCATGATGATCAGCGTATTCTTAAAATCCACCTTGCGGCCAAGACCATCCGTTAATTGACCATCATCCAATACCTGCAACAGGATATTGAAGATATCCGGGTGGGCTTTCTCGATTTCATCCAGAAGCACGACAGAATATGGTTTCCGGCGCACCTTTTCGGTAAGCTGTCCACCTTCTTCATAACCAACATATCCCGGAGGTGCACCGATCAACCGGCTCAGGCTGAACTTCTCCATGTACTCACTCATATCGATCCGGATCAGTGACGCATCACTGTCGAACATATAACGGGCGAGACAACGGGCAAGTTCGGTTTTACCAACACCGGTAGGACCCAGGAAGATGAAGGAACCAATTGGTTTGCGGGGATCCTTCAAACCAACGCGATTCCGTTGGATACTACGGACGACCTTCATAATGGCATCATCCTGACCCACAACTGCCGCCTTAAGATCTTCATCCATCCGACGCAGCTTGTCGGTTTCGGCTTCTACCATTCTCCGGACAGGAATACCCGTCATCATGGAGATTACTTCAGCGATATCGTCCTCGGTAATTGGATAGCGTTTGTTCTTCGCTTCTTCCTCCCAGTCTTTCTTCGCTTTTTCCAGTTCTTCACCCAGACGCTTTTCTTTATCCCGCAAGGATGCGGCTTCTTCAAAACGCTGGCTCTTGACAACTTTGTTTTTCTCGGCCTTGATATCCTCGATCTTCTTTTCGAGCTCTAGGATATTTTCCGGCACATTGATATTTTTCAGGTGGACACGAGCACCTACTTCATCCATAACATCAATGGCTTTATCAGGAAGCAGGCGATCAGTCATATATCGGTCACTCAGCTTAACTGCCGCATCGATGGATTCCGGTTGGTAGGTGACGTTATGGAAGTCCTCGTACTTGCTTTTGATATTGTTCAGGATGGTGATCGTTTCTTCGACGGAAGGTGGTTCGATCAATACCTTTTGGAAACGACGATCGAGAGCGCCATCCTTTTCGATATACATGCGGTACTCATCCAGGGTGGAGGCTCCGATGCATTGGAGGTCGCCACGGGCAAGTGCCGGTTTGAAGATATTGCTGGCATCCAGCGAACCACTGGCACCACCGGCACCAACGATCGTATGGATCTCATCAATGAAGAGGATCACATCCCGGTTTTTTTCCAGCTCATTCATGATGGCTTTCATCCGCTCTTCGAACTGGCCACGGTATTTGGTACCTGCCACCAGAGCAGCAAGATCCAGGGAAACCACGCGTTTATCGAAAAGAACCCGGCTGACTTTCCGCTGAACGATCCGCAAAGCAAGACCTTCAACGATAGCGGTTTTACCCACTCCAGGTTCTCCGATCAGGATCGGATTATTCTTTTTTCGACGAGACAGGATTTGGGAAACACGCTCGATCTCTTCTTCGCGGCCCACAATCGGATCCAAGGTACCCATTTCAGCGAGCTTGGTAATATCCCGTCCGAAATTGTCCAATACCGGAGTTTTACTCTTGGTATTCCCCTGTTGACGGCGTTGTTGCTGATATTGCTTGCGCTCATCATCGTCTTCGAATTCTTCTCCGGGATCATTGCCATATTCTGCGCTGGGGGCATGACCCTGAAGGATCGAAAGTTCATTTTTGAAGCGCTCATAGTCTACTTCGGACTGATGCAGGATCTGAGTAGCTACCGTTTCCTTATTCTTAAGGATAGAGAGCATGAGGTGCTCGGTCTCGACAGTTGGGCTCTTGAGGGCTTTGGCTTCGAGCACCGTAATACGGATGATCTTTTCAGCCTGTTTGGTTAATGGAAGGGAGTTGATGTTTGCAACAGGACGGTTTGTTTTATCCTTGATTGCCATTTCCAATTCCTTTCGCAGGTCAAACAGGTCGACGTGCATTTGTTGCAGGACCTGTACAGCAAGGCCTTCACCTTCACGAATGAGGCCGAGCATCAGGTGTTCAGTACCAATGAAATCATTTCCCAGACGCAATGCTTCCTCGCGGCTGTAGGAAATAATCTCCTTGACTTTGGGTGAGAAATTAGAATCCATGATTTTGAAAGTAATCTTAGTTTTTTAAAAAGTGCAACAAAACATCCCCTAAACGGTACAATTTAAGATGGGGCAGTAATTTCCTGCCGGTATACGAATGCGATGTCAGCATTAAATTTACGAAAGAGCTTCATAGACCGGATGTAGTATTTTGCAGGATTAAGCATCTAACCACATCAAAACAATCTATGGCCGATGGAGTTCAAAATTGATACCAGAAAAAGTTATGTGCATATAGCTCCGACAGGAATGGAACTGAATGCTAATATGGCAGCAGGTTTACAGACACAAGCATCACAATTGGCGGAAGCAGGCAGCCAGAACTTCCTGATTGACCTTTCCGCCTGCCAGACTGCTGATCCATCAGTCTTTGAATCATTCGCGTTATGGCATGAGAACTGCTATGGAGCCGGGCAATCGCTGGTATTCACGGGTCTGAATGCAGAAGTGTTAAAAATTGCCAAATCGACTCAAATGGATGGGGCGATCAATATTGCACCTACCGAAATGGAAGCCATTGATCTGATCAATATGGAAATCCTGCAGCGGGACCTGTTTGGTGAGGAAAGCTAATCAGGCGCTGAAAATTTTACACTTGTATGCTTATGTGGCTATATCGCCCCTGATAATTATCGGGCTTTGGAATCCCAGAAGCTTCAAAATCATAGCATCTATAGGAGGTAAGAAATAATCGTTTGTAAGTAACGCTTAGTCCCTTTTACTTTTACCGCCTTTCAAATAAAGACTTATGCCTCGGAACGTTACAATACTCGGTGCCGGACTGGTCGGCTCATTGCTGGCCATCCTGATGCGTCGTCGCGGATACCCGGTTACCATTTATGAGCGCCGTCCCGACATGCGGAAGGCCAAAATCGGTGCCGGTAGGTCTATAAACCTCGCAATGAGCACCAGAGGATGGCATGCATTGGAGCTCGCAGGTCTTAAAGAAGAAATGGAACAGCTTGCTATTCCGATGAATGGCCGCTTCCTGCATTTAGTGGATGGGAGCACTGCATTTCAACCTTATGGCAGAAATGGAGAAGCCATTTACAGTGTATCCCGAGGCGAGCTGAATAAACGCCTGATGAGTCTGGCGGAACAAAATGGTGCCGAAATCCTGTTCAATCATCGCTGCAGCCGGGTAGATCTCCAGACCAATACCCTGTACCTGGAATCGGTCTCCGACTCCGGAAATATTCCCTCCAATCAGCAAAAACCTCCCGATACCGTCTTTACGAAACAGGCGGATCTGCTTTTCGGCGCAGATGGTGCTTTTTCAGCGCTGCGCACTTCTTATTCGTATCTGGACCGCGTCAGTTCCCGGCAGGATTATATCGAATACGGGTATAAGGAATTGAATATCACTCCAGGTGAAGGCAATCCCTGGAAAATGGAAAAGCATGCGCTCCATATCTGGCCTCGGGGAAAATTCATGCTGATCGCGCTACCCAATACTGATGGCTCCTTCACCTGCACTTTATTTATGCCTTTTGAAGGAGAGAACAGTTTTGAAGCATTGTCAAGTCCTGATTCCATAAAAGCCTTTTTTGAAAAATACTTTAAAGATGTTACCGAGCTGATCCCGGATTATCTGGAACAGTATACGACCAATCCGGTGGCCTCCCTGATCACCACCCATATTTCCCGCTGGACTGTCGGTGATAAAAGCGCATTGATTGGTGATGCAGCCCATGCCATCGTTCCATTCTATGGACAGGGCATGAATGCCGGTTTTGAAGACTGTTCGGTGCTAAACCGTTTGATGGATCAGTATGATGAGGATTGGACCAATATCTTCAAGGACTACCAGATCCTTCGCAAACCCTCTGGTGATGCGGTTGCGGAACTGGCCCTGACCAATTTCATTGAAATGCGTGACAAGGTCGCCGACCCCCATTTCCTGCTTCGCAAAAAGATTGAGAAGGAGATTGGCCTTCGTTACCCTGATAAGTTTATCTCGGTTTATGAACTGGTATCGTTCTCGCATACCCCATACGCAACTGCATTGGAATGCATCGCTGCCCAGGATACCCTGCTGCACAAGATCATGTCAGCAGGCGATTTCGAGCTGAATTTAAAAAGCCCTGAATTTTTAAAAAAGCTCGATGGCTGGATTGAGGATTATCATAAGGCCGTACAGGAGCTGGATTTTGGTGGAAAATAATATCCCTGAGGGTATTCACCATGTGGCGCTAAAAGCCTCAAGGCCTTTAGCGTCTCGGATTATTTTTTAATAAATCAATAAAGCCAGCAACCTAATGCGATTGACACTCCGCTGGTGTTGCCTTCCGGAACTGAAATCCGCCGACCTTCCGCAGGATCCATTCGCCCTTTTTATTCCGCACCAGCGTAAAATTCTGTTGCGGGCGATCATCATACATGAGGGTCACTTTATTGCCTGATTTTTTCCAGGTGCCATACAGGTTCTCCGTGCTTTTTGTCAGGGTATTATAATCGTTGAAACTGAAATTCCCATCGCGGTTTAACTGAAGGTTCTCACCGGCTCGACTGGGCATGACCCAGCAACCAATTACCTGATCCCTGTTCTGAGCAGATACACTAAGGCTCCCAAGAAGTAAACATCCTAAAACAAGCTGTTTCATCATTCAAATTTAGACACCAAAGATCCCGACATTATTAGCAGGAAATTTAGAATGAAATCTAAAAAACAGGACCCGGCTCTAGCTAAGCCCTGTAATCTTTCCGTTGTTGTCAATATCCATATGTGCTGAAGCCGGTACTTGTGGCAATCCCGGCATCCGCATCATATCCCCCAAAATCGGAATAATAAATCCGGCACCAGCCGCAAATTCAAATTCCCGAACATTGACCGTGAATCCCGTTGGCCTACCAACCAGGGTTTCCTTGTCGGACAAGGATTTTTGCGTCTTCGCCATGCAGACGGGCAATTTATCATAACCCAAATCCTTGATCATTTTGAGTTGACTCCGGGCCTTGGAAGAATATTCTACGGCAGCAGCGCCATAAATCTCCTTGGCGATTGTATCGATCTTGCTTTCAATACTGATATTCCAATCGTACAACGGATGGAAGTTATTGGTACCGCTTTCAATGACTTTGCAAACAGCTGCTGCTAATTCAGCAGTCCCTGCCCCACCCTGGCTAAAGCCCTTGGATACAATAGCAGTAACCCCATGCTTGGCACACTGAGCCTTGACATACTCGATCTCCTCTTCAGAATCAGCCGGAAAATAATTGATGGCCACCAGCGGAGTAATCCCGAATTTCTTGCAGTTCTCAATATGTTTTTCAAGGTTTTCAAAGCCCTTGGTGATCCGCTCCATGCTCGGCGTATTGTACTCATCCTTCTTAGCCCCGCCATGATGCCGCATCGCACGGATCGTAGCCACCAAAACTATGGCACTTGGTTTCAGTCCGCCATAACCACACTTGATATCCATGAACTTTTCCGCACCAAGATCGGCACCGAAACCTGCTTCCGTGACCACATAGTCACCAAGTGAAAGGCCCATCTTGGTGGCGATGATCGTATTGGTACCCTGTGCGATATTCGCAAAAGGCCCTCCGTGAAGGATCGCCGGATTCCCTTCAAGTGTTTGTACCAGATTGGGTTTGATGGCATCTTTCAGAAGAATGGCCATGGCGCCTTCTGCCTTCAGATCGCGGGCAAAAATGGGCTTCTTATCATAGGTGAATCCAATAAAAATATTGCCAAGGCGCTGTTTCAGATCATCGATATCCTTGCTCATGCAAAGGATTGCCATGACTTCAGAAGCTGGCGTGATATTAAAGCCATCTTCCCGCGGAATCCCATTAGCTGTACCACCCAGGCCGATCACGATCTGCCGAAGTGAGCGGTCGTTCATATCCATCACGCGTTTCCACTTAATGGTGCGGGTATCAATATTCAGGTTCGTTCCTTTATTCTGGATATCATTATCGATCAGTGCTGCCAAGAGATTATTGGCCTTTTCAATGGCAGCAAAATCTCCGGTGAAGTGCAGGTTGATATCCTCCATTGGGATCACCTGAGAGTAGCCACCACCGGCTGCTCCGCCTTTCATTCCAAAAACTGGGCCGAGGCTGGGCTCTCTTAATACAGCGATTGCTTTCTTTCCAATGTGGTTGAGTCCATCTGCCAATCCTACGGATACGGTTGTTTTTCCTTCACCGGCAGGCGTTGGGTTTACGGCTGATACCAGAATGAGTTTTGCGTTTTTTATTGCATCTTCATTGATTAGTTTCAATGGAAGTTTGGCCTTGTACTTTCCATAATACTCCAGTTCATCTTCAGGAATACCAATTTTAGCAGCGATTGTTTTGATATGCTTAATATCAGCACTTTGGGCAATTTCTAAATCAGATGGAAAGGAGGACATGCATTATTTTTTGAGAGCCAAACATACAAAGAATTGGTTGTTACGCCTTGCGGCCAGGTATTGATGATTTAATCATAATAGATGAGCCTGAAATTCCGATGTGATCCATTCCATGCAGTTGGTGAAGACATTAACCATGGCAGTTGAAGGGTTATTGAGGATTCCCAACCAAGGAGGCCTACCGTGTACCAAGATCTTCCCTTTACATGATCTCCCAAGGTTCGTACATAGCTTTAAAGTTCGTACCGCCTTACTTTTCAACTATGAGCAAAGCGGCATTGCTCATTTGACTTGTGGGTACACGGTAACCAAGGCGGGGGAGTCGACTTCATCATCCTGCACAAAGGGCCATTTATCCCAAATCGCACCGTATCCCATCCAATCCTCCTATTTTTACAGGTACTACATGGCAAGCTCGATCGTAAACCGCAAGCGCTGGAACCTGAAGGAAGTCGATGCAGATGCCGAAGCGCAACTCTGTAGCGAATTGCCTACTATAAATCCTGTATTATGCAAACTTCTGGCATCCAGAGGGATCCGGAATTATGAAGAAGCCCGGAAATTCTTCCGGCCCGAACTGGCCCATCTGCATGATCCGTTCCTGATGCGGGGCATGAAAGAAGCCGTTCAACGTATCATGGAAGCCATCGAATGGCATGAACGCATCCTCGTTTACGGGGATTATGATGTCGACGGAACCACGGCAGTTTCGGTGGTCTATTCCTTTTTAAAGATGGCCTATCCTGAAGGGGATATCTCATTCTACATTCCACACCGCTACCGCGAAGGCTATGGGGTGAGCAAGCAGGGTATCGACTATGCCCGTGAAAATGCCTATTCCCTTCTGATAACCCTGGACTGTGGGATCAAAAGCACCCCCCTGATCGAATATGCCCGCAAGCTGAATATTGATGTGATCGTTTGCGATCACCACCTTCCTGACGAAACCCTTCCCCCGGCTTTTGCCATTCTGAATCCTAAACAGCCTCTGTGTAACTATCCATTCAAGGAACTTAGCGGATGCGGCATCGGATTTAAACTCATCCAGGCCCTGGCCAACCGTCTGAATCTTCCAGCGGAAACCTATGAACGCCATTTAGATCTGGTAGCCACCAGCATCGCCGCCGATATTGTTCCCATCGATGGAGAAAACCGGACCCTGGCTTTCTTTGGCATCAAAAAAGTAAATGAAGATCCCAGCCTGAGCATACGAACGCTCATGGAGATCTCGGGAATTAAAAAGACCCTGCAGGTAAGTGACCTTGTCTTTGTGATTGGCCCCCGGGTCAATGCCGCCGGCCGGATGGATGATGCCCGGAAAGCGGTGATGCTATTTATTGAAACTGATCCGGAGAAATCATTGCTGATAGCAGAATCCCTGCATTCCGATAATTTCGATCGAAAGGAGATCGATCGAACCATTACGGAAGAAGCTATGGCGCTTCTTCAAAATGATCGTGAAACACCGAGCCGAAAGTCGACTGTTCTATACCAACCGCACTGGCATAAAGGGGTGGTTGGAATCGTAGCCTCCCGGCTGATCGACCATTACTACCGCCCAACCATTATCCTTACCGAAAGCAATGGGAAGGTCACTGGCTCCGCCCGGTCCATCAGCGGGTTCAATATTTATGACGCCATTCATGAATGCCGGAACCTTCTGGAAAACTATGGCGGTCACTTCTTTGCAGCCGGGATGACCATGATGCCGACCAAAGTGGAAGAATTTAAGACCCGATTCGAAGAAGTAGTAAGCGACCGGATCAGTCCGGAATTGCTCATTCCGGAAATCCGGATTGATGCCGAGATCAATTTCTCCGATATAAAGGCCTCCTTTTATAATATCATGCATCAGTTTGAACCATTCGGCCCGGCAAACCTGCGGCCGATATTTCTAACGCGGAATGTCAAGGATTTCCGGGGCTGGAGTAAGGTGGTTAAGGAGAATCATTTGCGATTAGTTGTGCAACAGGGCCTGGGAAATACCATGGAGGGCATTGGCTTTAATCTGGCACATCTTTACCCCCTCATTGAGGCTGGTCCTGTGGATATTGTTTATACTTTAGAAGAGAATGAATTCAATGGTACCACAAAATTGCAATTAAAAATCCTCGACATCCGCGAATCATCTTAAAGCATATAAATTGTGGTTATAATATAGACAAGAAGCATTCTGTGGCTATATGCATACTATCAGGTACTACTATATCATTGTATGTAAAATACATGTCAGTAGCAGCATATCGGCTGAACAAATAGGATTTAAAAAAGTAACAATAATAACATCTTGACAGCTTGCAGAATTGAATTCCATAGCATTCGTTTGACTGCTGTGGTGTATTTTTGCCGACCAATTTTTGTAAAAAATTAAACCAAATAGTATATGCAGGAAACAGGTACAAAGAACCCGTCGGCTAAGCTATCCGACTTGGGGTTAGAGGTGGCAGTTGCCCATTGGAATTTATCACCTGAGGTATTGACCCAGAAATCCCTTGATCTGGGCCAGGGCGTCCTTAATGATTCCGGAGCTTTATCCGTCAGCACGGGAAAATTTACCGGCCGTTCTCCGAAAGACAAGTTCACTGTTAAGGATTCCATAACGGAGGATAGTGTTGACTGGGGAGATGTCAATATCCCGATGGCTCCTGAAGTTTTTGATGCATTATACAACAAGGTTTGTGCTTTCATGAAAGGCAAGGAAGTCTGGGTTCGTGATGCTTATGCATGCGCCGATCCGGCATTCCGCCTGAATATCCGCGTTGTCAATGAAACGCCATGGGCTAACCTGTTCTGCAATGATCTGTTCCTGCGCCCGAGTGCAGAAGAAATTCAGACCCAACAACCGGATTGGGTGATCCTGCAAGCGCCTTCCTTCCAGGCAGATCCTGCTATGGATGGAACCCGTCAGGGCAATTTCACCATCGTCAACTTTACACGCCGGATCATCCTCATCGGTGGTTCTGCCTATACCGGCGAAATGAAGAAAGGCATCTTTGGTGTCCTCAACTTCCTGCTCCCGCATAATCATAAAGTACTTTCCATGCACTGCTCCGCTAATGAAGGAGAGAATGGAGATGTTGCCCTGTTCTTTGGCCTCTCAGGTACTGGTAAGACCACCCTGTCTGCTGATCCGCATCGCGCCCTCATCGGGGATGACGAACATGGCTGGGCCGATGGTTCTGTGTTCAACTTCGAAGGAGGTTGCTATGCAAAATGCATCGACCTGAGCGAAGAAAAGGAACCACAAATCTGGGCTGCCGTTAAACCAGGTGCCTTGCTGGAGAACATTACATTCCATGCAGGTACCAATACAGTTGATTATGCCGATGCATCCGTCACTGAAAATACCCGGGTTGCCTACCCGATCCACTTTATTCCAAACGCAAAGGAGCCTTCCTTTGGTGGTGATCCTAAAAATATATTTTTCCTGACCGCAGATGCCTTCGGGATCCTTCCTCCGATCAGCAAGCTATCTACTGCTCAGGCAATGTTCCAGTTTATTTCTGGCTACACTGCTAAAGTTGCTGGTACGGAAGTTGGCGTTACCGAGCCACAACCTACATTCTCTGCCTGCTTCGGTCGGGTATTCCTTCCGTTACACCCGGCTAAATATGCAGAATTGCTGGGTAAGAAACTGGAAGCACATCCGGATGTCCGCGTTTGGCTAATCAATACCGGCTGGACCGGTGGTGCCTATGGAACCGGCAAGCGCATGAGTCTGAAACATACCCGGGCAATGATCACCGCTGCAATGAATGGCGAACTGAATGATGTGGAATATAGCGCACATCCGGTTTTCGGCATGCAGGTTCCACAAAGTGTTCCGAATGTTCCTTCCGAAGTGCTGAATCCACGGGATACCTGGTCTGATCAGGAAGCTTACGACAAGAAAGCTGCGGAACTTGCAGGATTGTTCAACAAAAATTTCGAGAAATACGCCGCGCAAGCCAGTGATGAAATCAAGGGTGCAGCACCCAAGATGGCTCTGGAAGTGGCTTAGCATTGAAAATTGATCGCAATTCGGTTTCAAACGATTTGCAAAATATAATTAACACAGGCTGCCTGAACCGGGCAGCCTGTTTCCTTTTACGCCACAACTAATGAACCAGAATGCTCCTTCAGGAGCTAATGGCCTGAACGTTTTTTCAAAATAAAATATCGGCCAAATTCTATCCTATTTTTACTTTTTCCGTTGACATGCTCAAAGCCCTCTCCCTCCTGCAGCCCTGGGCCAGCCTAGCTGTGATGGGGCATAAAACGATAGAAACAAGGAGTTGGACCACTTCATACCGAGGCACTTTACTAATACATGCGAGTACAGGGAAAGGGGGTGCAGCGATTGCCTCCCTACCAGCGATACAAATCCATATTCCGGATTTTAAGTCACTGCCTTTTGGTGCCATTATTGGTGAGGTAAATCTCAAGGATATTGTCCGGATGATGGATCTGGATCTTCCCTTGGAAATATTGGAGCGACTGAGCCTGGAGGAACGTGCCTTTGGCCCGCTCCAGGGGGCACGTTTTGGATGGATCTTTCAGGATCCAGTGATCTATGATCCTCCGATCCCCGCAAAAGGGTCTTTGGGTCTTTGGGATGCCGGTTAATACCTGAATATCCATTCATCCTTCCAGGACGGGGGAAGTACAGGGGATTACCTGGCCAATTGCGAGCCGTAACATCAAATTATACTGGTTTGAATTCCAGTTTCTGAATAACGATTATCAGAATGTAGATATGAATGTCGTTGTCGGATGTAAATAGGATTCTCTGAAAAAGGGGCATTAGAGGCCTTAAAGCCTGCTAATCTGATGTACTTATTTTCTCCTCGGCCCGAAGGCTTAACCGTCAAAGCCCAGAGACAGCGGGCGCGCGACAACTCTTGTTGGATCTGATGTACCGGCGAATAAGGCCTAAAGGCCTGCTTTTCTGTATTACTTATTTATCACCCCGGCCTAAAGGCTTGCCCGCCATAGCGCAGCGACGGCGGGCACGGGGCAACTCTTGTAGTATCTGGTGTACCGGCGAATAAGGCCTAAAGGCCTGCTTTTCTGTATTACTTATTTACCACCCCGGCCTAAAGGCACGGGGCAACTCTTGTTGGTTCTGATGTGCCGGCGAATAAGGCCTAAAGGCCTGCTTTTCTGTATTACTTATTTACCACCCCGGCCTGAAGGCTTGCCCGCCATAGCCCAGCGACGGCGGGCGCGGAGCAACTCTTGTAGTATCTAGTGTACTGGCGAATTAGGCCCAATGGCCCACTTTTCTATATTACTTATTTACCACCCCGGCCTAAAGGCCAACCGTGTACCAACAAGTCAAATGAACTAATGATCTATTGCTCATGGTTACAAACTCAGGAAGATCCAAAGCATTGACATCTCAAAGATGTAATTGACCTGCTGAATTGAAATACTACAGTTCAGCCCATGATGGCGCCTTACTTTTCGTCCAATGATACGATTGATGAAGTTGTATTATGTTACAAAGCAGATACAAATTATGAAGCTCAATAGGAGCAACCAAAGCGGACGAAAATCAGCGCCATGTTGCTTAATCGAGCTTTTCCCAACAGCGTAGAGCTGCTTCGGCGCGCGGAGCGATTTCGCCGAAGTCGCCTTTTCTTTTGCTTACTTTTCTTTTGGCGAAGCAAAAGAAAAGTAAGGCGGTACGAACTTAAAAGCTATGTACGAACCTTGGGAGATAAAGCAAAGGGAAGTTGTGGGTACACAGTAGGTCTGAAGGCTTGCCCGCCATAGCGCAACGACGGCGGGCACGGGGCAACTCTTGTAGTATCTGATGTACCGGCGAATAAGGCCTAAAGGCCTGCTTTTCTGTATTACTTATTTACCACCCCGGCCTAAAGGCACGGGGCAACTCTTGTTGGTTCTGATGTGCCGGCGAATAAGGCCTAAAGGAACGGGGCAACTCTTGTTGGTTCTGATGTACCGGCGCAAGCAGCCTCATGGCCCGCTTTTTACCTTTATCCTCGGCTTTAGATCCCTGCTGTTTTACTGAACCGCCCCTTTCTGATACCCGATAAACAGGTATAAATAGATCATCCGCGACAAGCGCATCAGCCAGGGCTGCACTAAGATCACTACTGCACAACTTGTAGCCAGGTAATAGAAGATACTATTATCGAGATAGCTCATTCCGAAAATCGGCCAGTACCAGAGCAGGTTCAGGAAAAACAGCATCATGGTCAGGGCATAATTGATTCCACCTCCATTATTCCGCTCATGCACCAATTTCTGTCCACATACCGGACAATGATCATTGATTTTCAGGAGCGTTTTCAAAGGGAATACCCCCTTCTGAACAAAGACCTGGCCCTCCCTGCAATTTGGACATTTTTCGGTGAGAAGTCCGGCAATAAAAGAAGGCATATGCGTCAGAATTTTTTAGAACTTAAAACCTATTGATCCCGCCGGTTTAAACACGGCTGATCCTTTTCAGGAAGGCTGCAAATTTACCATCCATTCCATTTATAAGCCTCAACCTTCATACATTAATCAAGGTACTATATCAAAAACCGGTCCCGATCATCACTTTCTGAACTATAGCCACAAAACCCTTCAAAGCATCCTATTTTCGCAGGATGATACTGCTTGACCGGAAAACGCCTCCACTGATCCACGATGCCATTGAATTTGATTATAAACTTCCACCCATCCAATCGCAGCAACTGGATAATGGCGTTCCATTCTATTGGTTGAATGCTGGTGTTCAGGAAGTAGTTGAAGTGGACCTGGTCTTCCCGGCTGGTATCTGGCAGGAACAAAAACCGGCCGTGGCTTTAGCAACCGGTGCCCTTTTGAAAAACGGAACTTCAGAGCATACCGCCCACCAGATCAATGAATCCCTGGAATTCTATGGGGCCAATCTGCGCGTGAATACGGGTGATGATTTTTGTATCGTTTCCCTGTATTCATTAACTAAAGACCTTCCGAATCTCCTGCCCATCCTCCGGGAGATCCTGACGGATTCACTGTTTCCGGAGGATGAACTCACGATTCATAAACAGAATTCTATCCAGCGGCTGCTCGTTAGTTTAAGGCAGTGTGAGTTTGTTGCCAATCAAAAGATCGATGCTTTGATGTATGGAGAGGCCCATCCTTATGGGCGTTATTCCAAAGTCGAAAAGATATCGGACCTCAACCGGGCGGATCTCCTGGAATTTTATAAAAAGCAATTTGGATTTTCGGATGTTCGCATCTTTATGGCAGGCCGGATTGGAGATTCAGATGTTGAGCTGATCAATACCGTTTTCGGTGCCATTCCCCTAAACCATAAGGCTTCTACCCAGGATGAGCAGGTCTTTTCCACACCAGGCCCTTCCCTCATGAAGCACCGGGAAATCAATGATCCGAATGGCGTTCAGGCTGCGATTCGCATCGGCCGCTTATTCCCGAACCGGCAACATCCGGATTTTCCCAAAATGGTCATGCTGAACACCCTCTTTGGTGGGTATTTCGGATCAAGGCTGATGAGTAATATCCGGGAAGAAAAAGGATACACTTATGGGATCTATTCGTCCCTTCAACCGCAACTGCATTCCGGTTCATTAACCATTCATACGGAAGTAGGAAGGGATGTGATGGAGGCTGCTGTCACTGAGATCTATAAGGAAATGGAGATCTTATGCAGTACCCCTGCAGAAGCGGATGAACTATTACTGGTCAAAAATTACCTGCTCGGCGGTCTGTTGGGCGACCTGGATGGGCCATTCCAGATTTTGCAACGCTGGCGCACGCTGATCCTGAATGGACTGGATGAGGCGCATTTTAACAATAACATTCAGATTTACAAGAATATTACAGTAGACGAAATTCAGGCATTGGCTCTGCAGTATTTTCAGCCTCAGGATTTCTATGAGATTGCGGTGGTGTAGATAGACTCCAAATGTTGATCCATATAAGCACCTTTGATGTTGACTCTTGGTGTTGACACATTGGGTTGACCCAATCCTGACATCCGGGAATAGATCATTCCCTGTATTTGGAGATTGTACCCACTAGATTCTTACAGAATGCCTGTCCCGCCGAATGGCGGGGCCTGTCCCGCCGAATGGCGGGAACAAAAGAAAACCGAATGTAAATGCATACAGCGTACAACGGGGATTGGGGCTTTACCCTTGCCATGAATGCTGGTACATCCGGTAATGGTACATCCGGTAAACTTTTGATTAATACCGGCTTATAATAATAAAAGGCCGCCACAGTTTTATTTGTGACGGCCTTACTAAAATTTGAAATTGTTACGCCAATTCAATAACCATAGCACTTCCACCGCCGCCGCCATTGCAGATACCTGCTGCACCAATCTTGGCGTTCTTCTGCTGAAGGACATTGATCAGGGTAACAACAATACGCGCACCACTGGCTCCTAATGGATGCCCCATTGCGACCGCACCGCCATTCACATTCACCTGATCCGGACTCAGCTTCAGCCGCTTGGTATTTTCGATACCTACGACACTGAATGCTTCATTCATTTCGAAGTATTGAACATCCTCCATCTTCAGGCCAGCCTTAGAAACTGCCTTAGGAATCGCAACCGATGGTGTGGTCGTAAACCACTCCGGTGCCTGTTCGATATCCGCATATCCACGGATGATGGCAATTGGTTTTATGCCGAGTTCATCCGCTTTTTCCTTGCTCATCAGAACGAGGGCTGCAGCACCATCATTCATGGTAGAAGCATTTGCAGCCGTGACAGAACCATCTTTTTTAAAGGCTGATTTCAGACTTGGGATCTTGTCGAACTTCACATTGAACGGCTCTTCATCCTTATCGAAGATCTTAGGATCACCGGAACGTTGTGGAATTTCAACCGCCACTATTTCATTGGCAAAACGGCCTTCAGTTACTGCAGCCTGACTACGCTTATAGCTTTCAATAGCAAATGCATCCTGGTCCTCGCGGCTGATACCACACTCGGATGAACAGAGCTCGGCGCAATTACCCATTGCCTCATTATTGTAAACATCGGTGAGACCATCATGCAGCAAACCGTCTATGATGGTCACATTTCCGAACTTATTACCCCAGCGTTGTGTAGGATTGTAATAAGGTACATTGCTCATGCTTTCCATTCCGCCGGCAACGACAATCTGGGCATCACCCAGTAAAATGGCCTGGGCACCTGCTGAAATGGATTTCATTCCGGAGGCACATACCTTATTAATGGTGGTGCAGATCACTTCGTTGGGTAAACCAGCAAACTTGGCGGCCTGACGGGCAGGGGCTTGTCCAAGATTCGCCTGCAATACACAACCCATGATCACTTCATCAACCAGCTCCCCTTTGATACCTACCTTATCCAAGGCGCCTTTGATAGCAATGGCACCAAGACGTGTAGCGGTGAAATCCTTTAAAGATCCACCCCAGCTTCCGATTGCCGTACGGACAGCGGAAACAATATAAACTTGTTTGTTCATTTGTTGATCAATATTTTTAAGAGTAAAAGACGTGCAAAGGTACAGGTTATTGATCCGCAATTTTTATAGCTAACATTGATGAAACAATAATCCAGCACTGATAAGAATCATTGGTCAGGGTGAATACAGAGAAGCATGAAGCGTCGACCCACCCGTTTAATCCAGCTTCTCGGAAGCATCTTAAATGCGTTTATTGCTCCTTTCAACAAAACCCACATTCAATATTTGCAGCTATGTATTGGACTCCACTAAATGGTAATATGCGGTTAATGGCCTGCTAGATGCGGAATATTGGCTTTTTTGAATACCCCGATTTTTTATCTTTACATCCGTTGTGCACAGGTTTTAAACATCCTGTAGTAGGAATTTTTTTATTCATTCACTAAAAAACTGCAAATGATTCTGAAGAAGTGTGCGTTGTGTCTGTCAGTTCTTATCCTGGGTGTATTTTACCATCATGCAGCTAAAGCAATAAATCATGCCAGCAAAGCTGCCAGCAATTCTGGCAATGAAACGGATCAATACATTGCTGAGGTTTACAGCAGTATTGACTTCGGCAAAGGCCAAAAGCTGAACCCGGAGGTTTTTAATAAAGCCATGCGTGGTTACCTCAACCTTCAGGCTGCCGGTAAGCTTTCTGATCATAAGGAATTACTGACTATTGCGGATTTTACCCAATCTTCTACCCGTCCCCGCCTCTGGGTTATTGATCTGAAGGCTCATAAGCTCCGGTTTAATACTTATGTCGCCCATGGACAAGGCTCTGGTGATGATTTTGCTACTACCTTTTCCAATTCAGAAGGAACTCATGCCAGCTCCATCGGTTTTTATGTAACTGCCGACACTTATAATGGAGAACATGGCAATTCCCTTCGCCTGATCGGGGTTGATAACGGCTTTAATGATGCTGCTTTTGATCGCGGAATCGTAATGCATGCGGCTAATTACGTAAGTAAAGACCTGATCGATCAACAGGGTCGTCTGGGACGTTCCTGGGGCTGCCCGGCAATCGCTCCGGAACTGGCGCAACCCATCATCAATCTGATCAAGGATGGCACCTGCCTGTTCATCTACTACCCACAACCACAATACCTGAAAACTGCCTATTGGATGAATAAGCGGGTCGAGAATTTACCGGGAATGGATGATCATATTAAACTCCAGCTTGCTGAGCCTAAACTTGAAAATGAACATATCGCTGTTGCACCAAAACGCGATACAGTCATTATATTTATGCATCAAGCCGACCATATGTAATCATCCGGGCTGGATGCTTAAGTGCCTATGAGAATTAAATTGTTGTTTCTGGCACTGCTCAGTTTCAATCTAGCCGCCTCCGCCCAGACCTATATCATGTTCGGGCCTTCCCTTACAAATACGGCCGGTACCCTCGCTGATAAATCCAACCTGGCCATCGAATTAGGCCACCAGTGGGACGCATTTAGTATGGGTGTGGACCTGGGTCGAACCACCCTGGCAAAAAAAGGGAACCGGGATACGACCATTTATCTGGAAATGCGCCCCAACCTGAATGTCTTTCAACAGGGAAAATTCACCAATACCCTTACTACCGGGATCGGCTTCATTTTCAATGCCCGCATGAACCTGGTGACGGAACTGACTTCCGGTATTGAGTATGCTTTTACGCCTCAAATCCACTTTAATACCTATTTCGGACAGTATTATTATAGTGGTCTTACAGAAACGGATAATACTACCTTCTTTGGTATTTCGATCATGTATTACTTCAGCAAGAACACGGGTGGTTCCTTATTCCACCGGAAACCCAAACCCTAGTTTGAGGTCTTAGACAGAGCCTGGATGAGGCGTGCATCCCTACCATAAATATCCGGGATGAAATGAAGATGCTGTCCGGTACTGTCTTCGAAGGCTGTGAGGTACACGATATGAACCGGTATCTTGTTTTTCAGGATCTCAAACCGGGTCTTCCGGGTATGGATAATGGAGTCGATGATGCTGGAATCAAAGTTCCGTCCTTCAATATCTTTCAGAATAAATTCTGCAAACTGGCGGGGCTTCTCCACACGAACACATCCCGAACTCTTGGCCCGATATCGCTTTACGAAATCACCCCGATGCGGGGTATCATGCAGGTAAATGTCCCAACGGTTGGGAAGGTTGAATTTCACCTCACCCAGGGCATTCCGGGCACCTGGTGGCTGCTTATAGGTATAGTTCTTGTAGTTTTTACTGTTGATTGCTCCCGCATTCACTTTGTGTCCATGCCGGTCAAAGGCACTCAATCCTTTACGGGCTAAATAGCCTCCTCCTCTTCGAGTGAGACCAGGAAGCACATCATTCTTCAGAATTGTTGGGGGTACCGACCAGTTAGGGGAGAAAACCACATTGGCCATGTTGGCATTCAATACTGGAGTCTGCCGGGCGGGTTTTCCAACCACAACTCGCATGTGAAACGCATCATCCCCGGCTTTGCGATAAAATAATTCCATGAGCGGAATATTCACAATGACATACTGATCCTCGAATTTATTAGGCAACCAGCGGAGTCGTTCCATATTAGCGGCCAAAAATTGCTTTACGGAATCGGGGGCTATACTTAGTTTACGAATCGTCAGGCTGTCCACCTTACCTGTTGGCACTAAGCCATAATATCCCTGAAAGCCTCGTATCAATTGATTTGCGGCGGGTAAGGAATCAGAAGGATCAGCATGGATCCAGGGGAGTTCTGAACTTATTAGTTGGACCGCCTGGCTAGCGCTGACGGAAGGACCTTTTAGTTCCTCTTTGAGGGTTTTCAGGTGTTA